>Ga0315914_1000946_pt1 | contig 41025 bp, 19 predicted proteins | sample MpolenodulesMG_FD_203920 | JGI IMG/M metagenome (GOLD analysis project Ga0315914, IMG submission 203920) | Medicago polymorpha root nodule microbial communities from Los Angeles, California, United States - elongated nodules | ecosystem: Host-associated > Plants > Roots > Nodule | place: USA... | reverse complement strand
AATTTCTAAAGAAAAAAAAAATAAAAAATTGGTTTTTGAATGACCTATTAGGGGGGTAAATCAAAAAATATATTTTACAGGATGTAAAACCGGAAATGACCTATATTACAGGGGGTAAAACACTATTCCTTTTAATTTTTTTGATTTATGTGTGTGCGCCTAAATTGTGTGCACAGATGCGTGTGTCTATGCAAGACTATCTCTTGCCGATGATAGCACATGTCATACATAAATACATAAGAAAGAGAAATATTTTAGTGATGGGATCGACACCATTCTTCACCTAATCCCTTACATCTTGATAACCAAACACAACCTTCATTTGCTTACACCATTTGTCAGAGTTCTTTCCATCCAATATGGTAAGATTTACCGGAAATTGCCCACTTAATCGCGTTGTAATTTAAACACTTGACATGACTTGAACAATGTTCTTGACGTCAGATTCACTTATGTAGTAGTACACATTTATACTTTCACACATTACATCATCATAACTAAAATAAAAATCCGTTGGTGATTACCAAACTCTCCTTGAATCTTAATTTTAGCTAACTACCAACCAACACTCAACTAACTGTATTTTTAACATTTTTCCACAATTGGTGACAATTTTAAATGTTTAACACGAATTATACCCTCACTACCGGTTGTGCAACACAACCAGAATAGAGTGCAAGGTAACAACTCAGTTTGGGAGAAACCGAGCAAGACATGGTTGAAGTACAATGTGGATGCCGCGTTCCATGACCGTAACCATCTTACATCTTTTGCATGTTATGTTAGAGACTCCCGGAGGCAATTAATTCGGGCCCAAACGAAATGGAAACGAGCAAATATGACAATTTTGGAGGGGGAGGCAGTAGCCTTACTCAATGCTATTCATTTTGCTGATGTGAACAGATGAGACTGGGTTGTCTTTGAGTCTGACTTTGCTACTTTAGTGCAAACTCTATCGTCTCCGGGTCATGGTGATTCAGAATTCTATGCTATTGTTTCTAGTATTATTTATAAGTTATCCTTACATTCCAACTTCGAGGTGAAGTTTGTTAGGAGACAAGTGAACATGGTTGTTCATACTTTAACTAGGGCGGCCTGTTCTTGGGCTAGTCACCGCATTTTTAATTCTTATCATCCTTGTATTGCACATTGGTTGATTAATGATAGTTAACTTTGATTTGGTAAAAAAACGAAGAAGGTGTATTAGCAAAAAAAAGAGTGTGCTAATAGCACTGTTCCCAATAACAAGTTTCTTCATAATTTCGCGGGCACAATTTCGCGGTTCATCGGTTTTGCAGTTGAAACTTGGAATGCTTCATTCCTTCGAGAATTTGCAATTCCAAACCTAAAAATTTTCTACTGGTAACAATCAAATCAAATTCGAACTTCTTCAATTCGCATCAATTAATCAATCATCAATGGTTCTTGAATTCCACGAACACATAATCACAATGCTTCTAGAAGACACCAATGGCGGACTCACAATTCTCTCATCAGGTCTCTCCTTATCAAAACTCATCTCATCTCTTCTCCTTCTTCACTCTTCTTCACAACGCACACTTCTCATTCTCTCTCCTTCTCCCACTCTCAAATCCAAAATCAATTTCCATCTCAAAACCCTAAACCCCCAAATTCACCAAATCCCGACTGAAATCACCGCCGACCTCCCCGTTAACCACCGCCACTCTCTCTATTCCTCCGGCCACGTTTGTTTCATCACTCCTCGAATCCTCATCGTCGATCTTTTAACAAACAAACTTCCTACCTCAACAATCTCCGGTATATTAATCCTCAATGCACATTCAATTTCCGAAACTTCCACTGAAGCGTTTATTGTAAGAATTTTCCGTTCGTTTAATCGCGATGCGTATGTTAGAGCATTTTCTGATCGTCCTCAGGCGATGGTTTCTGGTTTTGCGAAGGCTGAGAGGACGATGAAGTGTTTAGGGTTACGGAAGTTACATTTATGGCCGAGATTTCAGGTTTATGTGAGTCAAGAGCTTGAAAGGGATCCACCGGATGTGGTGGATATTAGGGTTCCGATGACGAAGTACATGGTGGGGATTCAGAAAGCGATTGTTGAGGTTATGGATGCGTGTTTGAAAGAGATGAGGAAGACGAATAAGGTTGATGTGGAGGATTTGACAGTGGAGAATGGGTTGTTTAAGTCGTTTGATGAGATTGTGAGAAGACAGTTGGATCCAATTTGGCATACTTTAGGGAAGAAGACTAAGCAGCTTGTTTCTGATCTTAAGACGCTGAGGAAGTTGCTGGATTATCTAGTCAGGTTATTGTTGTTGTTTGTTCATTGCATCTGCATTTTATCTGCTTTTCGATGTTTTAACTTGCAGTTGTAGTAATAGTTGCTTTGTAGTTCTTTGTATTGTGGAGAATCATGGTGAAATGTGGTTTCAATTGCGGTTATAGAGAATTTCGTAGACTAGGGCTCTGGTGAAAAATAACGGATTGTGGATAAGTCAGCTTATAGCAGACGAACTTATGGCGGATAGCTTATAGAGGATAAGCTAGTTGATTGAATTTGTAGTGTTTGGTAAAATTAGCGGTTGAACTAACTTATGAATATGAAATAACATAAAAAAAGATGTGTTTGATTGATATTTAATTTTCTTCAATTAAGAGAACAAGGGTAAAATTGAGAGAGAAAAATCATAAGCTATTTGAATTAGCTTATAAAAAAAATGGTATAAGCCAGTAAAAATAAGCTATAAGCTCGTGAGAAAATGACGGTTACCAAACATGTCTTTTTTAGTTAGATGAGCTTAGAAGATATCAGCTATTGGTTGCGGCTGCAGGCCCTTTTTTATCATGAGCACTGATTGTTGTGTGGTTTTTTACTGATAGGTATGATGCGGTGACTTACTTGAAATATTTGGATACACTCAGAGTGTCGGAGAGTTTTCGTTCTGTTTGGATATTTGCGGAGGCAAGCTATAAGATATTTGACTATGCAAAGAAACGTGTTTACCATCTTGCGAGGTCAGATGGTGTGAAATTGAACGAGTCTAGTAAGAATGTCAAAAACAAAAAGAAAAAAGCCAAGGGGGATAACGAAGACACTGAAGAAGGTAATAACTTATCATTATGTTTTCTTTGGTTTTTTAATCTCACATAGGTTGTGATTTTTGGCTTTGCTTAATTAAATGAAAAGCTTAATTAATGAAAAACTAGCATTTAAAAAAATAAAAGAGGCAGAAAGGAAATGAGATGTGCTATGCCAAGCTGTGGACTGCATTTGTTTTTTTTCTTAATTTTGCTTTGCATGCTTGTGTGGCAGCTGATGTCACTGCCTCAACCAGTTCAAATCATGGCATAGTATTGGAAGAAGTCTTGGAAGAAGCACCAAAGTGGAAGGTCTTACGTGTGAGTCAGTGAGTTCCTATTCTAGAAAGTCTCTGGCTTATCATCGTTTTATTTGATTTGGAATGCGAGACAGACACTGATTTGGCATTGTTTTGATTTGACTAATACTTTTCTAAGTTCATTCAGATTTTCAAAATAGGATGACCTAAAGTGGGTTGTGGAAAAATAGTTTAATTTGATAAATGTTGGATATTTTGGGATGAATCTTGATTTGATCATATCATTATAGGATATTCTTGAAGAGGTAGAGGAGGAAAGACGAAAGCAAGGCATGTTGAGGGAAGAAGTGTTGGCTGAAGGTGAAGACACCAACAATGGCATTGTATTGGTGGCATGTAAAGATGAAAGGTCGTGCTTGCAGCTTGAAGAATGCATCACCAACAGTCCGAAAAAGGTTGTCTTTGTTTATGTCTTCTTATAAAATAAGGTGTGATCTGAATGTAATTCCGCACTTGATTTAATCAGTGACAGTGGTCAATTTTGTATGGTCTAGTAGCTCATCAGCTTCGTGGCACAAAGCCAAACTTATCCTAACCAATTCTATGCTAAAAACATAAAAAGAGTTTGTTCTGATAGTTTTGTTTCTTTAAAATATTATGAATCTGAGGCAAAAGAGTTTGTTTCTTTAAAATATTATGTATTCTTGATGGCAATTTTGGATAATAAGATTAAAAGAAGATTTTAGAGAGAGATTTGAATGCGCAAAATCTGCAAATCAGTATTTTGCCTGTGAGTTTTGGTATCGTTTCTTTTCATTGAAGTTCATGATACTGATATATGATGATTACCATGAATTCTATTCAAAGTGGAAATAACATGATGGGGCAAGTAATTGCTATCTAATTTTATGAAATTTGTGGATACATATAATCTGGCTTTACTAGAATACCAGACGAGTTTTCATAGCTTCAATCTGTAGCAGTGATTGACTGAATATTGGAAACTCATTCGTTCAATTTTATTGGCAGTGATTGGATGTGCACTTGTACTGACTGTAGTCTGTAGCAAAAGGCTGTGAGGCTATTGAAGCAATTTTTTTTCCTCATCTTCAATGTGATTCTCATTAGTTCTTGTTTTTAATGTTTAAATGCTTCTTCTATAATTGTATGAAAAGTTACTTATTGTTTTATATGTTTCTACTGTGTATAGCTTAATGCTTTACTTTTTTGTGATTATGATGGAAGTGTGCTATTCTTGGTTCCTTGAGTTTTTGCTGGTTGATAGTCTATAAGAGTAAGACATGAAGAGACTGACTTTCATATTTTGTCTATTGTTTTTTGATTGTGAAGGTCATGCAAGATGAATGGAAGAAGTACTTACTGAACAAAGTACAACTGCGTGATGTAGTGTATAAGAAAAAGAAGCCAAAGGATCCCAAGGGTTTTGGGATTCTTAATGGAGTCACTCCCATACCCCTTGCACAGAATATAGAAACTGGCGGCATCAATAAGCAGGAGCATGATGCACTTCTGGCAGCAGCTTCAAAACTGCGCAATCTTGCTGAAAAAGATCATGTTGTTGAAGATACTCCTCAGTCTGATTTGGGTGGACATGTTCGTGGAAAAGGCAAGAGAAAATTGGGGAATAGAAATGGCCCAATCATTATTGATGGCTCTGGTGTTCAGAGTAACAATAAGGAGGAAGTTGCAAGTGGTAAAACTGGGATATCCAATTCAAAAAATAAAGCCCACATGGGTGAAACTAGTGCTGTCAGTACTGATAGAGTTTGTGAAACCAAACACGGGGGGATATCTGTAGACGACACAGTTCTTCGGAGGCATACCTTTCCTGATGCCATGGCAAGAGATGGGAAGCCACTACCACCAGTACATTTTTATGCCCTCGAAAGTGATCAGCCTATACTGGACATGTTAAAGCCCTCTATAATTGTCGTTTACCATCCTGACATGACCTTTGTAAGAGAAATCGAAGTCTACAAAGCTGAGAATCCCTCTAAAAGGTTAAAGGTATACTTTATTTTCTATGAAGATTCTACCGAGGTTCAGAAGTTTGAGGCGAGTATACGTAGAGAGAATGGAGCATTTGAATCTTTGATCAGACAAAAATCTATGATGATGATTCCAATTGACCAGGTTTGTTTTACTATAGTTGTTTACCTCATGTTTTTCTTTTTGATTCTGGTTGCTGCTTCGGTCCATTGTTCTGGAAATGGCTGCCTTCCGTATAGGAATGTGGATAATGGGCATGGAAAGTGATCAGCCTATACTAACTTTCATCTTACATTGTTTTCCTCTCTTTTCTGATTGGTGCTTTTGGCCTGCTGTTTATCAGAGTGGGCATGGTTTAGGATTTAATTCTACCCTAGATTCAGATTTAAATACTACCCAGAACTCAATGACCAGAAAAGCTGGTGGGAGAAAGGAGGTTGATAAAGAAATGCAGGTTTGTGATATTTTCTTACCTTTGATGTCTATCTATTCTATGCCTCATATACTTGCCACGGAGTTTATAGTTTGGTAATTGCAACATTTCAGGTCATTGTGGACATGCGGGAATTCATGAGCAGCCTTCCAAATATTCTTCATCAAAAGGGAATGCGCATAATTCCGGTGACCCTTGAAGTTGGTGACTATATCCTATCACCATTAATTTGTGTGGAAAGAAAAAGTATTCAGGATCTCTTCCAGAGTTTCACATCTGGTCGTCTATACAACCAGGTGGAAACAATGGCGCGATATTATAAAATACCGGTGCTCTTGATTGAGTTTTCACAGGATAAGAGCTTCTCATTTCAGGTTTGCTGACTAGTATACAACTCTATCTTCTGCTTTTACTGTCTTGTTACTTACTATCAATGGCTTGTTCATATTCAGGGGGGTGGGATGTTGTTTTGACAGGCAGGCAACCCATTTACAAGAATGCTTGCCATTACTATTTTGGTCCAAATTAGTACTAAATATCTGGGCACTGGGCATAATGTTTGAATTTTAGTATGACTTGTGTGCTGGTAGAAAGTTATTGTTTTTTTTCATTGCTTGAAAAAAAGAGAAAATGAAAATGAAAAAAAAAAGATATAAATGATTACTCAAACAAGCTTACATCATACATGGATATATTTATAATGTACATTTGTTTTGTGGAATAGCTAGTGACATTTGATCTGTCTTGGATGTCTTTACCAGTCTGCCAGTGATATTGGTGATGACGTGACACCCAATAGCATTATATCTAAGTTGTCATTACTTGCTCTACATTTTCCCCGGCTACGTATAATCTGGTCTCGAAGTTTGCATGCAACTTCTGAAATATTTGCTTCACTAAAGGCAAATCAAGATGAACCAGATGAAACAAAAGCAATGAGAGTGGGAGTCCCCTCAGAAGAAGGAATTGTGGAAAGTGATGTGAGGTAAGTTGCTATTTCTTAGTTTTATATTTCTAAAGTAGCTTCATGCTGCCAAGGGTATAAATTTATTGTAATTGTACGAAACATTGATGGATTGTTTTCTCCATAGTTTTAAAGCCATGTTGGTGCATCTCCTGTTTCCATGCTCATGTGATATAGGCTTATTACGTTGCTAGCAACAAATATTGATTTGTGTAGGCTTTATATAATTTTAGGCAATTTTTTCACTAATTAGAATTGCCATGTCTCAACAAGAATATTTCCTTGCCTATCAATATACACAGGTTTCATGCATGACTGCACAAACATTTAAACTGTAGAGCTCAGGATGTTGGAGTCTTTCTATCAAAATGTGTCACTTGAGTTTCTAAGCAGTGATTCATTTTCTGTTCCTAATGTAAATTTTGGGGTTAATGCTGTGATCACAGGGCTGAAAATTACAACACATCGGCTGTGGAGTTTCTAAGACGACTTCCAGGTGTTACAGATTCTAATTATAGGGCCATAATGGATGGATGTAAAAGTTTGGCAGAACTTGCACTTCTTCCGGTAGAAAAGCTAGCTGAAATAATGGGTGGTCATAAAGCTGGTCGTACCCTTAGAGACTTTCTAGATGCTAAATATCCCACTTTGTTGTGAGGCAAGCTAAGACAATTCATTTGTCGAAATGGTGCTGACAATTTATTCAAGTTTTATATTATTTATCTATTCTGCATCAATATATCATCATTGGGTCTATTATTTCTCATGTTCATGTTTCATTACTCCAGTGTAAATTTTAAAGCACGTGTTACTGTATTATTAATATTTCATTACTTTTATGTTTATATGTGTATTCTCATTGTTTCATTAGGATTTTACAAATGCATCCATTCAAATTACTCGACAAGGCCACTTTCTTAGACTAAATCCTAAAATATCTTATCTTTTTTAAGACGTTTAAATATCTCAATAAATATCTATCTGGCGTGATTTGATTGGATGTATAATGTAAAAAAATACATTGTTAGTGGATATAAATTAATCTCTTCACATATTTAGCTTCCTCTTTTTTATATAGGGTTTTGCATATTATTCTCTTCACATATTTAGCTTCTCTTTTTTAGAGGGTTTCACATATTTAGCTCATTTTATTTTTGAGAGAGCTCACTGCCGTGTTAGGCTAGTTTGAGAGAGCTGACTGCCGTGCCAATTGCAAATTTTCCTCCCTTCTTATCATGTAATTAATTCCATTAAAATTTCCAACTTCAAATTTGAACTATAGCAATAAAATTAAACAATAGAAAAGAGTGTTTTGTATGGAAAAAAATTGGTTGAAAGTGGAGAATCCATCCTACGTATCCCATAAGTTTCTATGGAGATTAGTCAATGTTAAACATGGTGGAAATTTTTTATATGTTGTACAATTTCATTTCTTTACTCTAAAACTTAAGTAATAGACGCTTTCATTTCTACAACTAGTAATAGATTGACGCTTTCATTACTTTTGAGAAATAAAGAAGATTTTTATCCGTTTGCACAAGTATTTATTTATTTAGAAAAGTGTTTTAATCTTTTTTTATAGTATTTATTTTTTGAAAATTTATACTATTTTTTTCATAATTTTTTTAAATAATATGCTCACAAGTCCTAACTCAACTAATAAAAGTTAAAATCACTAAGTTGTACGGTTTTATCGGAGTTTGACCCCGAGTTTTCCCACTTATGTGTAAGTTTAAAAACATTGTAGATAAATAGTTAGTTTAAAGTTCATGCAAACAAATCTTATTAAGATATTATTTAAGGAATTCATAAAGAGAAAGATTATCTTAAAAATACATGTAAAAACAATAAATACTCCATCTATTATTTACTATAAACATCAACAAAAATCATATGATACTAAGTGTGTGTTTGGTTATGCGGTGACGAAAATTGATTTTGATCAAAAATGAGTTTAGTGTAAAGTGATTTATGTTTGGATACTTCAAAGTAGAAGTGATTTATATGAAAGATGTTGTTGGGATATTGTGTCAAAATTGCTTTTGGATATGTAAATTACCAAAATGGGTTTTAACATGTTTTATATAGATATTAAATTTCATTTTCTCCTTTATTTGTTTATTTTATCCTTTATTTATTTTTGATTAAATTGATGATAAAAATATTAAATTAGCAAACTAGCACAGACAAATTAATATTAAATTGATGATAAACATAAATATTAAAAAGGTAATAACATAGTGTCAATTTAAAAAACAAAATATAGCATAACGTTTTTTTTAATGGAGACGTTGGTACACCAGTTTGTTAAGCATATTTGCACACACATTTGCTATTATTTTATTGTTTATAAAAAATAATCAGGTGTCATGCATTTAAAATCCCATTTCCAGTACAAATTACTAATAATATAAGGCTATAATTAAAAAAACATAGGGAAGGGCAGTTGGGAAACTGGGCAACTTTAGAAGCTACTATTTGTAGCTTCAATTGGAATTGAGTTTGGACCCAAGAATTACTTTATGAAAAAAATATCCAAACACTTGTTTATCAATGTAAACTCACTTTTAGGCTTTGTAACGCACGTTTTTTAAATTCCACCATGCAACCAAACACCTACTAAATGTCCAATCCATCGCATCCTCACGATTGATCTCGTTCAAGAATGTTGTTCGTAACAACTCCCAATTACTTCTCAATAGTTACTCCAACACTATATTACTCCTTCTCACTTCAATGCAATGTACGCACATTTTCCACTCTTAACCTCTCACTTTTCACTTTTTCACTAACTTAAGTGCAAGAGTGTTTGTAACCATCATTCTCATTATCAAATGAAACATTGCTCCAATCCGACCAACATTTTTCATATACTCAAACTATTGTCCATTTTACAATATTTATACGTGTCAAATTATTTGTTCTTTTAGAATATCAATACATTAGATAGAGTTGGATAGTTCAACTGATTTGAGCCGATACATTAAAAGAATTGAGTAGTTAAATGTTCAAAGTTCAAATCATAGAAAGAAGAAGACTAACATACTAGCATTTGTTATTAAAAGACAATATCAATATAATTTTTTTGTCTAATAATATAATTTTATTTGTTGTATTTTAATTCACCTAACTATTTCACTAACTATTGCTAATAAAAAAAATTAGTAAATGAAAACCATTTTATCGTTAAAATCAAAACAACAGGTCATTATAGTCAAAAGTGCCTAAAACACAATTGAAATACCTAAAAGAAACTAAACCCTAACAAATTAAATTAATTCTTGATTTATACTATCACTTTCTACAAATTAACAAAATGACCAAGTTGTTAAATGTTGCTCAAAATTAGACTTTTTTTATTGCAAAGTTCAAGCGGTAAATGTTTGACCTTTAGGTGTGTTTGTTTCAAGTTATATTTGTAGATTCCTAAGAATAAAATCATAAAAATGCATATGTCTATGTTTGTTACAAGTCTACTAAATTTTATTCCTAGGTATAAAATGTTCTTGAGAATAGAAAAGTTTTCCCAAAGAAAATGGTAGGAATAAAGTTCTCATGGAGATGAGAATAAAATTATGTGTAATTACCTATTATATTCCCTATTTTTAAGGTTTCTTGGTATATTATAATGTTAACCAAATATCTGTTTTCTAAATACATTGGAATAAAATTCCTATCTTTATATTCCAAGAAATATTATTCCTAGAAATAAATTTGGTACACTTCAAACAAACACACCCATACAATTTTAGAGATAGATTGATGATTATTATTCTATAAATAGTCTGACTTGTAAACCTAAATCCAATGGAATGATCCATTTTAAAACATGGACAGTTTTTTGGATTATTTATACACGCGTCGGTTTTATAACGGTTGATAAAGGAAGGGTATTTAGGTAATGATAAAACTTGGTTAAAGTTTGTAAAAGAAAAGAAAGGAAGAATCAGTAGCCACAAACGAAGAGGATCAGTGTGTCGTGAAGCAATGGTTGGGTATGCAATCTCGTCGTTCCCAACTCTCTCTTTTCAACGTGTTATCGTTTCCAATGTGACGTCGTTTTCATGCAAAGCGAAAGCTACAAACTCCGTAACAGCGTTTCCATCATCCGGGCGAAGGGAGTTGCTGTTTCTCCTCACGGCGTCTACTGCTTTAACGGCAAAGGAATCGGTGTCTATGGCGCAGGATATTCCTCTGTTCGGAATACGGAAGAGTTTGAAGAAAGCAGAAGAAAAAGCTGAGGAGATTGTGAAGGAAGGATTTGAATCCGCGGAGAAAGGATTGGAGACGGCGGAGAAAGGACTTGAGAAGGCGGAACTAGGATTGGAGGAGGCGGAGAAGGAGATAGAGACGGGAGTGGGGCTTGGGAGTTTGGCACAGGCGATTGTGGTTGCGGGAGCAGAGGTTTTTGGTCTTTTGGTTGCTTCGGCAGTGGTGAATGGTATTTTGGGGCCTGAAGGTTCTAAGTCATGACTCGTGACAGTATAGTCTTGTTTATGAATATTATTATTAGAATTCAATTCAATTTTGTATGTTTGTGTGAAAAGTGATCATGTAATAACTTGTAATTGTAAGAATGTTCCTGCATTTTGTGTTTATTTTTTACATACTAATGCATCTCAGTGTGTATTTTTGTGGCTGTGTGATCATTTGATACATGAATGCATCTTAATTTACGAACTAATTCCATCTAATACAATGCATACATTTTGATCAACTTGGTTTAGGACAGCAAAAAGGTAAATCCCATAACAGCACCTTTAATGGGAGTTGCATTTTGTCACTTAATTTGGTTACTAGTTTATGGTTGGAGTCCGCCATGTTGAAAATGAGTATGGTGGAAAGAAACATAAAAACAATTTTAATCAAAAATATCTTTAACAACAACTCACAACACAAAAAATGCATGTAAATTACAATTCCATATTTGAAAATACCCCCAAAAAAAAAGGTTAGAAGACTTTCAAATGTTCAATTTCTCGCTAGAGGAAGTGAGAGTTGTTTGTGTGTTAAGTGTAAATTAGAAGTTTCACATTGTAGTAAAGAGTTAATGTTAACAAGTGAGAATGATCACATACTTATGTGGAGCAACACAATGACGATATCTAAGTGACATTTTTGACAACACCGTAACGGTAATTTTATTTTAAAGGACAAACTCACAATGTGTTAAGAAGTCATGGACTAGTGGTTGAGATGCAAAGGACGAAAGAAGGAGACTCGATGCTAAGATGAGAAGACGGGCGAGCTTCTATGAGGAGGACGAAGGAAGGATGGTTTAAGAAATACGAATTGTGGAATTTCTAAGACATGCATTCATACATATTTGTCGAGGTATCTCATACACGTATGACGCAAACATTTCTACTAAATGCTAACTTATGTCATAAAGACACAAGATAATAAATCAAAAGTATAAATAAAATCTTGAAAATTGTTTATTGTTAATTTTGAAAGCTTTCAGTTTAATCTTTTTAACTTGTGCGTTTTTTGATTAATTCTTTTTCCAACTTTTAACTTATAGTAATCTTGAAAATTGTTTATTCTTAATAGCGGTGGCAGTTGGAATGAAGTGCAAGTTAGAGTCTTCCTTCACCAAGCAACCGAAGATATTTGTTTTGAGCACCCGTGGATGGCTCGTCTATCTTTAAATCCAATCGGTCTCCATAGATTCCAGCCATGCCTTCATCTTCAACCTTCTCAACAATTCACCCTATATCCTCCTCGCCACCGTCGCATCAGATTCCTCACCTTAGCTTCCCAAACAGACCCAAACCATAACCAAAAAGATGACACTATCTCAACAACACCGGTAAAAAATCATTTCCATTATTATTAATTAACTTCGTTTTTAATTAATTAATTAATGTTTTTTATCAGCCTCAGGAGATAAAAGTGGTGGTTGAGCCTAGCACTAGTAGCAGTAAACCGACGACAAGTTCAGCCGTTGATTCTAATGGTCTTCCTCAATTGCCAAGTAAAGATATCAACAGAAAAATCGCTATTGCTTCTACTTTAGCAGCTTTGGGACTTTTCGTATTTGCTAGATTGGATTTTGGTGTTTCTTTGAAGGATCTCTCTGCTGTTGCATTGCCTTATGAACAGGTTCCCTCCCACTCTTAACTTAACACTATTTCCATGTAAGTTATAACTTGTTTTTGTGATCTTGAACTTGTTTTCATTAACGGCTTATAGCATAAATCCTTATCATATAAGTGCTTTTACATTATAGGTTGTTTTCATAAGCTCTCTCAAATAGACTTAGAAGTGCTTATGTTATTGTTAGAACAACAACCAATATAGAAGTGTAAGACAAAACGAAAATAGAGCAGTTTGGCCTATGCTGCCTGCCTACGCAACTATAGTTCCGTTTATCTATGATGAATTAGGGTTTATAGTCTTACAACCAATATATATATATATATATATATATATATATATATATATATATATATATATAGTGCTTCGGTTCAGTTTACAATAGTACCTTTGAACCGTACTGTGGGGGGCGAACAACGATTGGGACTAACACATGTTTAGGCCAAATGCAAGGGAAAAAACTAATGGTTTTAAATGGTAAAAAATGAAGAGTTACAATCTTCAAGTGAAACACTAATGGTTTTAAAGTTAATTTCTTATATCCAATCCAATTATATGTTTCTAATCTACTCACCTGGTTTTTCAAGTTCATCTGTGTTGCAAAACCAGATTTTGTCAGAGTAAAATAATAATGAAAATAACCCATTTGGGGTTGGCCTAGTGGTTGGCTTGGGATCTTGGAGTTTGCTCCTCCAAAGGTTTCAGGTTCGATTCCCTCTAGTGCCAATTTCGGTGGGCTAAGTCCATACAGAGGTTGCTCTGGCTTTAAACGGGGCCCCCGCAAGTGGGCGGTGGGATTGGTCCCCTCGGATTAGTCGGTCCTTGGATCGGATACCGAGTTTTCAAAAAAATAATAATAATAATGAAAATGAGTCATAGTGCATGGAATGATGAAAAGAGGGTTGTACTATTGATGAAGAAGATAAAAGGCAGTAGTGAAGAAGATCCCTAACTAACCACAGAGCATTGGTCCTTCAAAGGAAGGACTTTCTCTGCCTAAATATTCTAAGGTCGTAACTGAGAGGTAATGAATGCCCCTCTATTGCTATCCCTATCATTCACATAACTGGCATTCCCCTCTAACAAACTAGCCACGTCAGCAAATGTAACCAACTCCCCTATTTAGTGCATTAGTTGGGCTTAGGCCAAAACCTGACACCTAACAATTTGAGTTCTTTTTTTCTTGAAGAACAATTAGAGTTTGTTATTGTTACATTTTATCAGTTATATATTTTTTTTATAGTGTTTGTACTTTGGTTTTGGATGTTTCTTGTTCCAGGCTCTTTCGAATGGGAAGCCTACTGTCGTGGAGTTCTATGCAGATTGGTGTGAGGTTTGTAGGGAATTAGCTCCTGATGTCTACAAAATAGAGCAGCAATACAAGTAATCATTTTTGTTTATCAGCTCCTTTGATGCTTTATGTTGAGGGAAATTCAACTACCTACACTTTATAAAAGGTTGATATAGTTTGTGATTTTTGGTGTGTACTAGTTTTCAATATTGACACCATTTTACTTCTCAAAACAGGAATAAAGTGAACTTTGTAATGTTGAATGTGGATAACACGAAGTGGGAGCAAGAGCTTGACGAGTTTGGTGTGGAGGGTATTCCACACTTTGCTTTCCTTGATAAAGAAGGGAATGAAGAGGGCAATGTAGTAGGTAGACTTCCAAGACAGTATTTGCTTGAAAATGTAGATGCGCTTGCTCGTGGTGAAACATCGGTGCCTCATGCACGTGTTGTAGGTCAATATTCTAGTGCTGAAGCAAGAAAGGTACATCAGGTTGTTGATCCAAGAAGTCATGGTTAGATAACAACATACAATACTTTCTTCTTACTGTTTTACAGTGAACTGTTAGATTTGTCAATGAGCAACATTTCAGCAGACAAATTAAGAACATTGTAAAAGCCTGTTATAGATTAGGATCTAAAACCCGATATCAATGGCAATTGTTTGCTCAAATGTCTATTTTCGTGCGATCTCTGGGCACTTCAACGCGTATAAGTTCGCTACTCTACTCATTGTACTGATGTGTTTAAACCATGTATATCTGTATACCCTCCAATACTAAATTCATGAAACTCTTGGTCAATCAGAAATTGCTGCTGTAGATACAACATTCCTTTGCTGCTCTGATTATAATTAAGCATCCACGACTATGAAATTTAAATGACATATACTGATATGTTTGAAAATTTGAGACACTTGCATTACTCCCTCCGTCTCATTATAAACTTCTTATTGAGTTGTGCACGATTCTTTAGAAAATGATTGGTTGTGTTAATTTTAAAGACGCATGTCTCAATTGAATGGTTATCTTTTGCTGTTTACTACAGGCACTTTTCTTTCGATAATCTTCCAGTTCTAGGGGTCTATGTGGCTACGTCTTCTGGTTCAGCAATTTTAAAATAACCTTCCAGAAGTAACATAGCTGAAACTATTAACCACATGCTATTTCAAAACATTGTCCTCTTAATGGAGTATATTTTAGAGGGAAAATAAAAGAAATAAGCAGCAAAGGTATTCTTGCTTAATAGAAAATTGTCCGCTTAATATATAATAACTATTCATAGTTTACATCTTGTCTGCATAGAAAATTTTGTATATCTACTGCTGATTATTTTTGCATATAAGCTTTTGGAAGTTGTTAGTAAACCAGAATCTTAATCACACATAAAAAATATCTATATCAATGACAGTTGAAAGAGAAAATAGAACTGTTACATATATGCCTTTAGTATTTTTCACATTGCTGGAGGCTTATGTCACCGAACGACATTTCCCAACAAGCTGTTCGTTGAAGGTGAGCTCGGTCCACTCGACCAAGGATTATGCACCGATACAGGGGAGCTGTCCTTCACCTCCATTTCCATAGACTGCAACAAGTTCTCATGCTTGGGTGGAACAATCAATCCCTCACTCTCTTGCCCTACTTTCTTCAAATTAATACCGATCACCGACTTCTCACTTCCATAGCGAGGTGATGAACTCGCGGATCCAACCGATGAACCCAAGCATATGGCTTCCTCCATGGTTGCCCATGCACGGCGTCTGATGTACTCCAACTCCTCAGCAACTTCCATCATAGTTGGCCTCGTGTCACTATGAAAAGCAAGGCATCTAAATGCAAGCTCAGCCACCTTATGAATGGAATATAGAGTCCAAGCATCTCTATTTGGTTCAAGGAAGGGATCTACAATCTCATCTATAGAACCTCTCCTAATCCTATCAACAGCAAGTGCAGCTAAATTAATCTCGCTCTGAGGTCTGCCAAAATCAACCACTTTCATGGCAGTTATTATCTCTACCAAAACCACTCCAAAACTGTATACGTCACTTTTATCAGAAAGATGGAAATTCTGGTGGTATTGAGGATCCACATAACCTGGAGTCCCTTGTGGTGCAGTTGAAATATGTGATGTTTCCATCAAGCCAAGCCTAGAAAGCCCAAAATCAGCTACTTTAGATTTGTAGTTATAATCCAAGAGTATATTGCTGGATTTTATGTCTCTGTGGTAAATTGGAGGATGAATTGCAGAATGGAGATAAGCTATAGCATTAGCAGTTTCAGAAGCAATGGTGAGTCGTATTGTCCACGGAAGACCTTTACCTCTCTCTCTTTGCAAATGCTGAGAGAGTGTCCCGTGTGGCATATACTCATAAACAAGTATCTGCTCTCCCTCTTCAATGCAGCAACCTAGGAGGCGAACCAAATTCGGGTGACTCACCGAAGAAAGGAGCTTGATCTCATTCATGACTTGATCTACACTATTGGTGTCTCTATGCCTTATCTTCTTTATTGCAACAAACTCATCATTGTGAAGTTTTCCAGCATAGACTGTACCGAAAGCCCCGGTTCCCAGCATATGTTTATCAGAGAAAGAATTTGTAGCTTTTTCTATGTCTTTGTAAGCGTAGAGAGGCACAATAGAGTTTCCTGCAGCTTCACGTAGTAGGCGCTTTACTCTGGTATGCTTTCTCAACCAAGTAAAACGGCGCCTGGCACAGTACCATATAAGAATGAGAGCAGCCACGATCACAACTCCGGCTACAATCGCTGTTAAATATGAACAATCATGTAGCATTAATCAAAATTATTCATGTAGAATTAATCAAAATTATTTACATCGGTACGAGGAATGAAAGTAAAGGTTATACCTCCAACAACAACGCCGATTTTAGTTGCACTTCCACATCCCCCTGATGTTATTGTTGAAGCACTGCAACTTGGAGCTGAGACAAAGCAACCATTGGCAAATTGTTAAAATGATTTCAATATTTACTAAAGGAACAGACAAACAAATACTTTTCTCAACCAACCAATTTGGATGGTCTAAAATGTTCCTTGCTGACTGAGTCAAAAACAACTTCACACAAATCATTGATCACAAAATGTATGTTTAGTTTTGATTAACTTTTTAATATTTTTTGATAAAATATTCTTCTAGAAAAAATTAATAAAAAAAGATAATATTCAAACTCATTCGAAGTTATAAAATTGCTGCAAATAACGTGGCACAGCTCAGCAAATGTTTGACATTTAGTTCTAACTAGTATGTTTGTTAGATGTTTATTTTGTTTAATTGAGAAACTCGAATGAGACTCAATTTCCTCTGTCAGCAAAGTATGAAAAGGTAACAAAATTGTTCTGTCGGTGATGTCCTCATGCTTAAAGTTTAGAAGTAATCAACGTTAACTAATATTTATATAAGGTCATATCCTAACTCTTAATTCCTATTATTGTTAATTTATCACCACCTCTCTCTTTTGACCACCATCAATACTAAAAAAATTCAGGGCAATCTTATTCTTAGCTACCACACATGTGCAGCCACTGATGTTGACTTTTCAAGGATTCTTTCTTTGTTAATAGGTTCCCATTCAAAAAAAAATAGCACACCAAAAACAACTAATTCAAGACAAGATAAGAACACACATGAGTACATGACACATTCATTTACCATACATCCTCATCCTCTTTTCCATGACAATGAATTTCATTACTAGAAGCATCAAAAGTGGTATGCATAGAATTTAAAAAGGAAACCAAGCAATCAATAGTTTCTTATATCAATTCAAAATAAAGGAGCCTAATAGGACCCTCAAGGTCCACGAGACTAAAAAAAATACTAGTTTGTTACTTGTCACAAAGGAAAAGTTGGTCTGGAACATTTGTGGGACAGAAATTCGTATTGGAAAAGCACATTCACAATAGAATGATTTCAATGGTTGGAATGACCGTGAGTTTGATGAAATCATAGTTATATCGTAATTTTATTGAAACTCCAAACCGTAATTTTTACAAAATTACCATGATCACCGTGATTGGTCAAAGTTACCACAAATTCAAACATGCACTAAGACACTGACTAGCGCTTATGCTCTAACTTCATTAAATGGACTTTAAAATGCATCTGAAAATAAGAGTTTTATCTATCAATTGAGGTCCACTACATTTTCAAAGTAATAGCTCTAGTGGTATGAGTTGAAAATTGAAACACCAGATGAGTATTATATTTGTTTAGAGTTTGATACTAACAAATTCTTTTTCCCAAGAATTTGCTTATAAAAAATATAAACATCAACTACTGCATGACTATATGATACAAGTCCCTAGTTTGCCAATGAAATAAAACTTCCAAATAAGGGGAGGAGCCTTAACAAATCACAAACTAACCTTTTGATCAATCCCAAATTAAAATTTAAAATGATAAAAAACTAAAAGAAATACAGACTTAAATTTGTATCTTTAAATTAAGATTTTTAAAATAAAATTTTTTTAGCAGACGAAATTGACTGGTCTTCTGTATTGAAATTGACTAAGGTTTTTAGCAACTTGAACAAAAGTGCAATCTTTCTTTTTCTACAACACAGAATTGAAGTGCAGCAACTTGAATGGCCATAAAATAAAGCAACACCAAACCAATTTGTCATAAAGCATCATAATCATTATTTTTATGCAGCATTATAATTATTCTAAGAACAAGAATCAAAGTATAATAATAAAACAAATCCCATTTCTAAAAAACACATAAGTAAAAAACAAATCCCATTCCTGCGTAGTTACCGTGATTATGGCAAAGTCACCGTGATACTAAACATGTATTTAGTAAAAAAAAAAATTAAACTGACCTTTCTGGCAACCGGTGCCGCTTGCAAATCCATCTCCCCGGAAACCATCAACACATTGACAACGAAATCCAGTACCGTTTCCTTGCAAATTTACCGTTGAACAAGTAGCATTGTTAGAACATTGACAAGAACCTTGAAGCCACCACCCTAATTCAATAGCTTGAAACTGCAAAGAAATCTCTTTGTTCTGTTCAACAGCAATAGCTGAGAACAAAAAGTTACACTTAGTCTTATTCAATTCATCATAACTCAAAACATCAACATCTCCTTCATGATACTGTTGAGTAAAACAACTAATATTACTACTTTTGCTATCACAACTTTCAACTTCAATCTGATTTCCAACAAAACTTGAAGCTGGAATCACACATCCACCTAAAGAAGCTGAACAATCTTGAACTAGAAAACTATTGTTTCTTGTTGGAGCAAAATTATCATTGAAAAGTGGTCGAATAGATGCAATACTACGGTTGCATTTTGCAGGAAGGTAGATGAATATACTGTTTTTTGTTAAGTTTTGAATCAGAAACTCATCAATTTGGACTTTGTTGTTGGTACAGTTTAGTTTGATTCCACAACCTTCTGAGAATCCAAAAGGATATTGAAGAATTTCATCTCCACAACGATTAGAACAATTTGTATTGTTGCTGTTCTGTGCTCTTGTTTTGCTCAATAAGAAGATTGTTATGATCATGATGAAAAAGTTTATCTTGTGATGAAGATGAAGAAACATTTTTTTGAGATGATGATTGAAGTATTTGAAGTTGGTAATCTTTGATCAAGATCATTACCCTGAAAAGAATATCAAAAATAAAGTTTAGTTCAAAAATATGATCTTTACAAAGATACTAAGAGAAATATAATCAAAGTGATGTTTATTTTTTCAGGTGATGGATTAAATGAGAAGTTAAAGCTTGTGAAATATTTAGTTGGGTAGTCATCTATATTAATTAATGTTTGTTCATACTAGAAGAAAAATTAATCAGTGACATTAATGATGGTAACAAAAATTTGAAAAATTGAATTAGTATTATTGTTAGGCATAAATATGCACACATACCTTTAAATGTTATCATGCTAAGGTTGAAATTAATATTGATATAGCAGTTGGAGAAGTAAATTCAGCACAACTTCTTGTAGTACGAAAATGGAAAATGAATTGTGACTTGTGTCAGGTTAACATAAAGTTCATTATTTTGGTATGAAAGCAATAGAAGGAAGAAGTAACATGAACAAGTTGTATTATTTTGTATTTGTAGGGTAGACAGAAACTTCGACTCATTCACACTTGTTTGGTGGGTTATGTTCTGTGATTTTAGAATGGAAAATGCGTGTACATCGACATGTTTATTTGATTTTTTATGTGTGTAATGGCGAATTTGCCCCTGGATGAATTTTCTTTTGCACTAAAAGCCCTTGTCTTGATAGGAAATTACTTGTTAGTGGATGTAACGCTTTATGTATAGTCAACAAAAGGCAAATCGTACAATGTTTGACTAAGGGAGATAGATTATCTGTTTTCATGTCCCTACATTTGAAAGAAAATCTCTCCTCTCCTACATTCACAAAATTCACTCAAATAGTCTTTTTTTTGTTTTGTTTTTTTTCCTTTCGAATTTGACTCTTTTCGGATTAACGAGTTTTGGATAGGATTAAGAGGCCAACAATTGACAATAACCCTTCGAACACAACTTACAACTTTCATCGTATTGTGCTATCCAAAGAGCAACTCTTCTCAAAATATCAAAAGGTTCTAAGTTGAATCCCATTCAAACTTAGAATTCTAGTGGTTCCAGATGACCCAGCTACAGGAGAATCGGGAACGAAGAGCTTCTCTTCCCTTTTTCCGCCCGATTCTTTGCTCTTAAGAATGTGGGTTTCAAGTTAAGAATGAGTAGTTGCACTTTTCCGGCCCTTAACTGTTCAACTTGAGAGCGGATAACTAACGTGTTCCACTTTTTTTTTAAACAAGATTCTATGGTCGGTCCACGACCCTTGGATGTCGAAGGCATCCTTGGGGTGATCTCGTAGTTCCTACGGGATGGAGACAATGGAGTCGGTCCATGGATTTTCTTTCCTTTTATTTTCCCGCATTTCGCTCAAAGGGTTGAATGGAGGATTAATCCAGATGTATAAAATAGTTACTTCAATTTTTTTCAAGAAATTTTTACATCTTCTGATTGATAAATCCGATGTATAAAACAATGAATTCTTTGTTTTATTTTTGACAAAACTACCTCTTTATTAAATAGAAAAAACTAAATTGGTGGCCTTAACTTAATTTTAGACAACACTTTATTTCTTTATCTTTTCTTAACTTAATACTTAATGTTCATTACATTTTTTTGTTTAATTGTTTTATGGGCACGTCTATGACAACCAAAAGGAAATTCATAATAGAACTAACAGTTTTGGGTAAGTTACTCACAATTTTTGTTTAATTGTTTTAAGGGGCTGTAATATTTAATGATTTATACTTTATGATGTCATTCATTTTAGTTTTATAACATCTAATTTTTGTTGTACATCTGCGTATGCTTGCAAATCCAGCGAGGGTGATGATGGTTTTGATCTTTCATCCGTGAAAGATCTCAAAAATATGTTGGATGATTGTAACCCTGGCTACAAATCTTTTCAGAAGATTTGTAATATTGTTGAACTAGAACAACCTTTAAAGTTGGCTCTATGTTTGTTATGTAAAAGGAAGAAAGATTCGACGATACACAATATATCAATGGTTGATGAGGTTGCATGATTGATACTTGGTGACTATGATCAATGCGAAGAAGGCAGAGACATTAATGTTGATGATGTAAGTGAATGAGAAGGTTACATGAACACATGTTTTATACGGTGGCATTTACCATGGGAATGATGAAAACCTTCCCACCATGGGAAAGTTTTTTTGGACCATTGGATCAAGTAAGGAACATAATATTATAGTCTCGCAACGCTATATTTTCTCACACCATCTCCCACCACCATCCTACTCTTCTTCTATTTTTCTTCAACCATGTGCAACCAACTCAATCAGAGACAAAGTATACATCATTTTCTAATTCCCCATTCATCATTCTATCATTTAATTATAACACTAAAAACAAGAATTAACAAGAAATAGCAATTATATCAAATAATAAGAAATTTTAATTTGGCCTTGGAATTTTCTAATTGGGTTGCAGCAAGATCAAATAAACAACTTTAGATCTCATAAAAAAAATTAAACAAAATGTTACGGGAGCTCCCATCAAGAGTTTTATTGAACAAAATGGTAAGGATGCAACAAGAAGAACAGGGTTGTGAGGTTTACGAAAACTGAATTTACTTATAAGAAAATTGAGGTGAGCTCCCTTGATGTTGCTGGTGGGTGAGTGGGTACATGGAGGAGAGATAAGGGTGGTGTAATAGTGTAAAAATAATATAGTGTGGTGAGAATATGATAAGAATATAGATCTAATGGTCCCAAAAAACCTTCCCATGGTAGGAAAGGATTCAACTTTCCCATGGTAAATGTCACCGTTTTATACATGCCATTTTAATATCCTTTAGTCTTCCCTCTTAGTGAAAATGTTTTTGAGATTTTGGTGATGAAGAGACAACATGTGACACAAGGTAGAGAGTTACTTTATGAGAATTCATTGCTTTTAGAGTTCAAGAAATGAAATGTGAATTTGGAAAAATTGTTTGTGGAATAATACCTTTTTAGCAATTTAGTGTGGATTGTTGTACCATAATTGAATCACATATGCTTCCTTTCACAAGAAATAACCAAGGAAATATTAGATTTTATTTCTTGAATAAATTAGAAGAAGCAGCTGAAAATTGTGATAAGTTATCAAAACTTATATCGTAGAATCTCAAGTTGTATTTGGCAGTTGCAACTTACATGATGCATTGCCCATGTGGAGCTACAAATATAAATTTACCTTCCATGAAACGAAAAATATGTTCCAAATTCATTCCAAAAAGATTCATCATATCCACTACTAGATAAAGCAGGTTTTACCGTTTATAAAAGACAAAATTACGATGTTTGTGTGGAAAAAAAATCGAACTACCATGTCAGGCATCTTGGAGGATTTTTTAAATTTGATAATCATTAAAAATGGTCTTTTGTTCTGAGACTAAGTTTGCATCTTGAGTGGGAACTAAGTGGTAGGTCTAGAGAAAACCAAAAACTTTATCAAGTTGTTTTTATTTTGTTGAAGAAGTTAAACTAGCCCACTAAATTTGCACCGGGGTGAATCGAACCTAAGACCTTCAGGGAAACTTACTCCAAGGTCTTAAGCCAACATGATCAAGCCACCTCAAGTGGGTTCGTGAGGTAACTCCAGGAAGCTCTAATTGACAAAAAAATACCAGGAAAAATTATGCAAAAACTGAATGTAAAAGGAAGAAGTAAGTTTTACATGCTAATTGATTGCAATTGAGTTAAGATTGGTCTTATTTGCTCAAATGAATGTGATGAAAAAATCCAAAATCGTCGAAAAACTGCAAGTTTTAGGAGAAATTTCAACTTGAGTGCAAAAGAGGAAAAGAACAACAACCGTGTTCTATCATATATAAGGAGGCTTCCGGATGATACGTACCAAAACAAGGCGACCAATAGTTATGTACCGGATGTGCTTGATATGGGTAAAATCGAAAATTCGAGGGGACTTAGAAATTTGAGGGGGTTAAAAGAAATTTTCACGATTATTTCACTGACGAGGCCCGCTTAGTTCTTCTTTGGGCCTTTGTATTCATCGTGCAACAAAAATCAAACTCACGGCTATGGCAGAAACACAAAAGAATTCTGCTCTTTACCCAACAGTTTTTAATCATTTCCAAGTGAAAATACCATTTTACCCTTACATAAGTTAAGATACGCTAGTGTAAAAACAGCGTGAGTTAAGTCACGTTAGTGTTAAACTTAGCGTGAGTTAACTCACGCAAGCTTCTGTGCTCATACCAGAACAAGTTGTAGTGCCTTATTCCCTGTTTGCCCAAGTTCCTTCATTCATTCAACCAAAACTCACAATTTAAAGAACATTCATTCAACAATTCACTAACTCATGCATTCATTCATTCATTCATAAATCATTAATTTTTACTAAAATGTCATAAATAAGCACAACCTCACAAATGTGAATATATTACAACGAAAATGTCATAAAAATACTACAAATATAAAAAAAGAATTAAAATAAGACACTACTGCTGCTCCTATGGACTCCTACTCCTCCTCCGTGGAACCTGCTGATGGTCAAACACGCTATACTAGGTCCGGAGGCCCTCCAAAATGTTGAAAAAGAATGGATTTGAAACCACCTCTGGAATCTCCATTGCATGCTCTACTCTGTCTCTCATAGTTGTTGACCTACAATGGATCGGGAGGATGTCTGGTCCACTCTGCTCAACAAGAATCTCATAGTAGACAGGTCTGGGAACCACGTACTCAGGAACGGGAGCAGGGTCGACAATAAGAGGATGGGACACACGGTGGAACCATCTCATGTACCCATCTAAATGCTTTCAAGGCTCATCGTCCGGGACCGGCTCACCCCTCTCTTGCTGGCTAACGACATGCAGAGCAAACTCCAAGAAGGCAGCAACCACATCTGCTGGGGCAAGAGGCAGAATCGTCGTATGAGGTCGGGGAATGGTCTGAACATAGCCATACTGCCTCAGAACCCGCTCCGGCAAGTGACGCACCATCTTTTGTTTGCCAGCAATGATCCATCCGGAGAATTGTCGGCGCTCGTACGACCCTCAGAATACATGACAATGCTCCATCGAATCCATCAAGCCTCTAAAGTGCTCAACATCAGCAAACCCCCTTTTAGGTTTCCATCTACCCACATACGGGTTATCCCGTTCGTACTCTTCATATTTCTTCCTCGGAACAACATGTTTAAAGTGAGCTATAAGCCATCCTTGCAGACACAAAGAGACAAATTTATATCAGCACACAAGTATCATACGAAAAAATTATACATTGACGATTAACTTAAAAAAATAAGAAAAAAAAATATTACCACAAGCAAGCTCATGTAACAACTAACGAAGCCAACATGTGAGCTGGAGGTAAAATTCAGTTGCTCATACAAGAAAGCAAGTCCCATCCCGCCCCATGACCTTGTGCGTAAGTCAGCCAAATTCCAAATCGCAAGCATCCACAACAGATTAATGGTTTTGCTGTTCTTGCTGGCAAAAAGGGTGTAGCCAAGCAAGAGCAAAAAAAACGCCTTAACACAGGCGGGCCTAATATGTCTCATCTCCTCCTCCTCCTCTAATAAATCCTCCCCAGCAAATGGTTACACCTATTCAACAGGTGCTCATAACGCCGTTTCAGGGCCGTGTAAGTGACAAAGGCACCTGAATTATTACTCACCTGCTCCACCGCTTCCTCCACCGAAAACAATAAGTGATTCACCAGCAGCTCTACACCGTGGTCATGATCTAAATCATCCTCCTCAATGAACCGTCTGGTGATGGGGATGTCTAGAAGACGAGCCACATCATCCAGTGTGATGGTCATCTCCCCAACAGGCAGATGGAAGCTGATGGTCTCCTAATGCCATCTCTCAGCCATAGCACACACGAACCCGTTGGACATGTTGTCGTACCCAGTCAGAAGGATGGGCCTTAGACCGGATCTATCCACGGTTCCCAGAACCAAGTGTTATCATCTACCAACAACGGAAGTGTCAAGGCAGAAAGCTTAAGTTTTCTCCCATGCAAGACGCCAGTCATCTTACGATCCGCTTGCAACTGAAATACAAAAAAAATTAAATAAGTAAAATAAACATGAAATAATAAACTAGAGTGCAATTTTCGAACTACTAAGTAATCTAACAATTTCTAACACCTAAACTACCACATTTTACTCTAAACAACATATAAACAACAATTCCTAAGTTAATTTATCACTAACAATCATAAAAACTAGGGTTAATAGGTCTTTACCCCCTGTAATATAGGTCATTTTTTGTTTTCCCCCCTGAAAAATATTTTTTTTGATTTACCCCCCTTTAAAATATTTTTGTTTTGATTTACCCCCTAATAGGCCAAACAAAAACCAATTTTATTTTATTTTTCAAAAAAAATTCGTTTTTGTTTGGCCTTTTAGGGGGTAAATCAAAACAAAAATATTTTACTGGGGGTAAATCAAAAAAAAAAATTACAAGGGGGAAAACCAAAAATGACCTATATTACAGGGGGGTAAAGACCTATTAACCCTAAAAACTAACATGCAGGCAAAATTTATATAAACCTAAAAATGTTAAATTTGTTAACGTAGGTAATCATCACTTACTTGAAGTGGCAGAAATTAGCTTTGAATGGCGCAAGAATGGTGAAAATCACACTTGGAGGGGAAAATTTCGTGCTTGGAGAAGTTGGAAAATGGAGGTCATGTGTCTCTGGTTTGCTGATAAATGACTTAAGTCGCGCTAAGGACACACCACCAGTGTGAGTTAACTCACGCAGGGGTTGTTTCGGAATTTCAACTGGGAGCGAGCAATTTCTTTTGGGTAAAGAGCAGAATTCAACACAAAACCCGTGCCAATTTGCTTAAACCCTAAATTTTCTGAATCGATTTCGAAAGTGAGAGAGAGAGATAATCAAAATCGCATCCATGTCAGACAACGATTCTGATGCCCCTGAGGAATTCACAGCTGAACAGGTTTCTTCAGTTCATTTTCCAATTCCAATTTATTTGTTTCAATGAATCAAATCGAATTTACAATCTTTAATTTGTTTTTGAGATTAGTTTAAAATATGAATACTTAATCCAAGAGTGTGTATTGCAGGGTATTCAACTAGATGAAGAGCTTCGAAAGATTAAAAGGGAAAACACAATCAGGTAAAATTGTGTTTACTTAGTTATGAGGTTAATTTAAGTTATTGGAATTAACATTGGAAAATAAATTTTTAAAATTTGAGAATTTCTGTTATGTTGTTTTTGCAATGAGTTACTAGGGTTTAAAAATTTATCAATACAAATTACTAAGTTTTCAATCTTATATTTGTTGGGGGTAGTTTATAATTCAGAGAAGTCTTAACTGCGCTGCAGCCACTTGATGTAGCAGCTCAGGTCTTTGCTGTGTTGTTATATAACAGTTATATTGTAGTTGTTAATCTGCTGATATAGTTGTACTATAGCACTTTTGCGTAGTGGAATTTTAGAAGTCCGCTATTTTCCGTTGTCTGCAACATTGGTTACGTTGGCAGAACTTATTTTAACCTTGATAGATCATTGGATAATCTCAGGCTTGAGTAGGGATAGAGAATTCTAACTGAGTGAATTCACTCCTTCAAAAACATTGTTTTTTAGAAAGATTTGACTATGTGAGTGTCTCATTTTTCTGATTATTCATTGGTTGGTGCATTGGTTCATGGTTTCGGTGGGTTAAGTACATACAAAGCTATGCTCTGACTTTAAATGCCCCTGCAAGTGGATGGTGGGATTGTACCCCTCGGAATAGTCGGTCCTTGGGCCGGATACCGAGTTTAAAAAAAATTGGATAAAAGATTTGGTAAATTGTACAATACGAGATCTGATCAGTGAATAATATATCAGTGTTGCCAATTCCAGATCGCAAAAAGTAGTGCTTTGTTCAAGTTCTGCTACTCAACTGTGCTATAGCACTGCTAGAGTCACTATTTGACAACAATTTGTACTAAGTAGCATATTGTACTCTGGTGTCAATTTGGGTGGGCTAGTTTAGCTTCTTCAAAAAAAAAAAGTAGCATATTGTAGAACAATAGTGATTCTGCTACGCTACTGCGTCACTTAGCTGTTATTTAACAACACTGGAACATATGAAAAGGTTTTTCATATCACATTCATGAGATGAGAGATAGTGCTTATGTTAGGATGTCGTTAGTTTCATAAATTATAGGCTAACCACTGAATGGCACATATGGGTGTAGCTAGCATATGGCTTTTGATCTGTTGTTTTGCAAATGGCAACATTCCTTTCATTCTCTCTTATACTGCATAACTATGGGCTAAGATCCAATTGCACGCTCTTCCGGCTTTATTTTGGAAACATGCATAACAACCACATATAGTGATGTCTAATATGACTTTACATGGCAGGGTTAATATTGAAGAGAAAGAACGTCGGCGAAAATGGGCTCAAAATTTAACACCTCGACCATCCAAAGCTACTAAAAAATCTAGGGAAGAACCAAACACTGAATCTGAGCAAGAACCAAACACTGAATCTCAGCAAAAACCAAACACTGCTGTGGGATTTCTTCCCAAAAGCATCGTTGATATGCTTGCAGCTAAGGAGAAGTAATGATTGGCCTCTCTTTCTCTCTTATCTAACTATGCTTGATTCTTTAGATAAATCTCTAAGAGGCAATAATCTGTTTGCAGAAAAAATTTATTAACTGAGACTGACGAGGAGGAAGATAAATTCAAGGCTACCACTTCAAGGAAGAGAAAATCCAAGGATTCAGGGTTAGTAGGGATTTCATCCTATCTATTTCTATACAATTATAATTATGCTTTCATGCTGCTTTTATTCCTGTAGTTATATATATTTCCTTTGCGATTTGCAGTTCTGAACCTACTATTGTGAGCAAACCAGCTCCTCCTCAATGCTTAAAGACTGCTTTAGATTTCTTGAAAGAAAGGAAAATGTCAGTTCCAAGATCGTCTGCTGTTTTGAAGAATTCCAACCAAGCATTACGTCTACTTTCCAGTTCCGGGATCATACGCCAGAAATGAGGATTTTTATTCCCTTATAAATTTATAGATTTTTTTGGCCAAGGTGAGGTGTCAATGTTGCAACATGTATTTTTAACCAATCGTCTTTGCTGCTTCTGTTGGTGTACTGGACTAAATTGTAACATTTCTATATAATCCAAGTTAATTGAAGTTAATTATGCACTAGTGTTTTTGCCACATAGAACTCCCTCTCCAAACCCTGAAATACTTTCAGAGAAGGGAATGATAACACTGATAAAAGGGGGGAAAAGGGGTGGTGTGCACAGTAGTAAAGAAGAAGCTATCATGGCTATTATGTTCGTGAGCAATTTAGTGAAATTGTTCCACTTATTAAGTTATTTATTGTTTGAATCATTGTGCAAAAACCTTAAACGACAAATAATTTGAATTGGAAGCGATATTTTATGAAGGTCAACCTGATACATGATGGCACATAAATTGGAAAAATAACATTAGAAGCCATTTAGCAACAAGTCAATAGGCATATTGCTCATATCTGAAAACTAGTGGCTTGCAAATGTTTAAGGTGAAGAAAAAACATCATCTTGTTGGAGCCACTTCTGTTCTTGGGCTGAAGCTGAGCAGCCCCGAAAACCCTCAAAAACACTTTTGATTTTGTTTAGGGACTTCTGATGACGAATGCGTCGGAGGACTACTTCTTTGTCCAAGGTTTGAGGTGAGGATTTCGACGACAAGGACGATTTCAAGTGGAGCTCACTTGAGATGGCATTCTCTCTTTCAGAGTTCTTGTCTTCTTGGTGATCTAGGCCAACCTTCTTGGTCTCTGATTCAGCTCTGGAAATCATGAAAGACATTTTTCTTTCTTTCTTTTGGTTTAAACTAGAGTGTTGAAAATTGCTGAGGCTGATGGATGTTTTCAAATTTATAAAGATATCACCAACCTTTTATAGTTTAATAATTTCGTTAAAATTGTGAGGCCAGTTGTTTTTCTATTATAGGATATATAGGAAGTGGTTTCACTCTCAGCTCAGGGTATCTTCCTTTGCAAATGCCTGTTGTTTTTCTCAAACAAGGGCTAGAAACACTAGTAACGTGTAACGGAACAAAAGTACATGGGCGTGGCAACTGCAAAAAGGACCAATATGATTCATGACATTACCATGAAAACCACCAAAGTGATTCAGCTGCCTGTCTAGTGGGATTTCTTACAATAGATAAATAGATTACCACTTCCTATGATTCATAATTAGGTAATCGCTCCCTTAATAATATAAAACTTAATTTTAACTTGCTGTGTTAAGAAAAGTAGTTAATTTAGTTTATAAAAATAATCTGTAAAAAAAATAAAGTTTATAAAAATAAATTGTCAATATGCATTAATCTTTTTTAATCACTTTCATAATTAATTATCCGCCTCTAAAAAAACTACACTATTTTGTTATTTGTACACGAGAGAGTAAAATTTATTGTACTCTTTCTACCAAACTACACGAGAGAGCAAAATTTATCTTTCGTAGGAGAAGGATGACATTTTAAAGTTTGGTCGAGATGTAAGTAAAATCTTATTAAAGATTACTTCAATTAGGATTTAAACTCTTGCTCATTTAACCCACTCATCCTAATTGAAGTTCGTTAATCATTTGAGTTCAATTACTTGGTTAATTTTTTTTGTTTTTTTAAAATAAATTCGAGTGTTTTTGCAATAAAATAACACATTTAAGCAATGTAAAATAAGTTTTGTAAAGAGATATCGATATAAAAACGACAGAAGGAATAGCTAACTCTTTTTCTTTTCTTTTTTTGACAGAAAGGAATAGCTACCTCTAATAAATTAATGTTACCTTTTTTTTAGAGGTAATGACGTAATGTTACTTTTTATTTATTGATATATTATATTATACTGTAAAAGATTGTGGTAAAAACTCTTAAATCAAACTATTCAGAGCTATACAAATATCGCTGTAAAAAAAAACGGACAAATATAAAAGGTGTCTTCTATTATTTTTAACGATGATAAAGTGAGGTTTGTTAAAAAAAAAAAACGATGATAAGTGACAGAATGATATGGAATTTGGAATTTACTTTTTATTTTATTTTTAAAGGAAGTTGGAATTTTACTTGGATGCTATCGTATACCTTATTAAAAATTTTGCACTGTCACTATTATCAAAACCGATTGAAATTCAAAATAGATATAGAAGGGGGAGGGGTTACGTTGCGTGATAACTCTTGGATGAAGACAAACTGAGGAGAAAAACAATGGGCCAAGTAAGCTGTTTTCGTTTTCCAAGTTGGCTTGTGGGGATTCTCCTTAGATTTTTACTGTCCTTCTCATTTTATTGTATACTTTTTCAGGTTACAGCAATATTCATTGAGCTACATATAAATCACATGCCAGAATATAATATTGGAAATTTTGAATTGTGAATTTTGATGGAGATTTCCATGCAGTAATAAGATAATTTTGAATTTTGTCTTTTCTAACATATAAGAAATCGTTTGATAATTTCCATTTTCCCTTAAAGTGGATGGGCAATACCATGTGTGATCATTCTGTTTTTCTATAGATTCCCTCTATTAGAAGTAACCTTATTTGAGGCACATCATATATATTGATATGTCGCATTGTGAGAATTTAGCTAGCACTTTCTGCTAACCTAAAATCCGAAGTTTTTTTTTTGTTACAAAAAATCTCAATAGTTTAATCATTGTAATAGCGAGGTATTAGCCATTGAAAAACAAAAGAAAAGTGGTGAATTCAAAATAATTGATGATTTTAATACAAATTTACTACTTTTAGTTTCATTAACAAGTGGTCTAATTGTTATGATAACCCTTGTTTAAAAGAGTTTGATCATAGTTATAGTAAGTACTATATCACAAGTAGAACTTTTTCTCAATGTTCATTTTCTTTAGTAATTTGTTATTGTGAATATTTGTTTTCTTCTTCATCTTTTTTCTAGTTTATTCCATCTGGTCATTCATATTCTTTTTTCTAGTTTATTCCATTTGGTCATTTATATTAATTACATGTTCATAGTGTGTTCATTGTTTTCCCATCTAAAAATATGTTCACGGTTTGTTCATAGTGTGTTCATAGTTTATATTCTTTTTTCTAGCTTATTCCATTTGGTCATTTATATTAATTACATGATTTTTTAAGCTTGAAACCAAGATTTTTCCAATCTCTAATCACCTCATTTACTAGTTGACTAACACGATTTGAAGAAAATAAAAACAAAACAATACACTTTATCTAAATATTGAGAATAAACTAGTCGTTTCCTAACATATTTTTCTCCATTTTCATCTATTATTTTCATCTTTTGGGAAATATTGGAAATCGTCATGCCTAATCGGACCCTTTTCTATCATTAGATCTTAAACTTTTCATCAGTATTTTTTATTGTACTAGATCATAAGTGCTTGTAGGAACTTTTTTTTTTGTTGACAAAAAGTAATTGTATAGATGTAATATTATGCTCGATTTCTCATCATTCCGTTATGTTTTTTATTGGAATTATGACTATTTGTGTTTTTGATACTTCTATCACCTTTTCACCAATTGAACTTGTTTCTATGTCTCTAAATCTAACAGTACAATCGCATCATTATATTGTAGTTTTTTTTGTTTTGTTTGAGGGATCATTATATTGTAGTTGTAGAGTATCCAGACACACAAAATGAACTTCTTTTTTATTTTTTTATTTTTATATCAAAATGAGTTTTTTTTCTTTCTACTAAAGTACATTTACCAATAGTAGTTATTAGTGAAGTAATTAACTGAGTTGTTATAAAATAAATAATAATTTGTAGAAAAATTTCATTAATATTTTATTGATAGTTTAAAATAAAAATATTGTGAGACAAAACAAGTATTTTAAATTAAACTCGTAAAAAGAAGAGAATGTTTTAATCTACCATGTGTAAAACTTTTTTTATTGTCAACCGATTACAATTTTCCATTACTTTGTTGTAATGAAAATAATAATAAAATGTCTTACTATACTTGCTTCATGCTTAATTCTTTCCTAAATTTAAGATACAATAAATAGTGATACATTAGAGGAATAATCAGGGCCGGCCTAAGGATCAAACCACCAAAGCGAGGGTTTTAGGCCTCAAGATTTTGAGTTAAAAACGGCTTTAAAATAAGTCAACTTAGTTATAAATATACAATATGACATACTAATGACCAATATTTATCTAGTTTAGTTGGTTAATTTTAAGACCTCGAATTCTTTTGAACCAAAGTTTAAATCTTAGATTCAACAAAATTTGATTTATTGTGCTTTTAATAAGCATTGTGATATTTATTTTTAATTCAAAAGGTCTCATTATAAAAAAATTGTTTGAATTCTATTGATATACAACCATAATGAGACATAAATATTTCAAAATGAAACACGTAATAAAAAATTAAAGAAATATAATACATATTTTATTGATATTTGAATCCTTTGAGAAACAAATCCTCTAACATGAAACAACCAAAAGGGAATATTTGCTGCATGAAGAACAATATGCCATCACCACACACTAAAAATACAAGAGGCACCAATTTTAGTCAATTGACCAAATCAAATGTGATTTAGACGGGTCAAATAATCCCATTGACACATTCCAAATCTAAATTCATACAATTACCTAGTTTAGTCATTCAATTATCACCTAATCCTAACAAAACATTACATGGCATAACACAATTATCCTTAACAGCCAACAATGTCATGCCTAACAAACCACCTTCTCTGTCATTCATTCTTTACACCAAACCAAACCATATTGTCTATCCTCGACCAAAACCTTATTTTCTCTTCTTTTCCTTTATCCACTTTATTCCATCCAGCTCCAAGGCTACTATAAATATAATTTTATCATTACTTTTATTTAACTTTGCATGAGAGGAAGTAAGGAATAATAACTAATCAACAATAATAATATTAGCAATGACAGGGTCATCAAGAAAAGGACATACATTCTTGGATGAAGGAAGCGTACATGGTAGAAGATTTGGCAAATTGAAAAAAGACGAATTCGACGGCTACAACTCCGACAATCATCCTCGAAAAAACAGCCCTGTTAAAACAACTGATGCACCCCATTTAGATCCTCAAATGGCATCAGATAATTCACCATATGATGCATCTCTTTCACCATTATCAAAATCACCATGGCATGTTAACGAAGAAGCTTCGTCTAGCGAAGAAGCTCTTGTTGGCTCATTAGTTCGCGAAGAAGGTCACATTTATTCTCTTGCAGCCACGAAAGATTTATTATATACCGGTTCTGATAGTAAAAACATTCGTGTTTGGAAGAATCAAAAGGAATTCGCGGGGTTTAAATCAAATAGTGGTTTAGTTAAAGCAATTGTTATAGCCGGTGAGAAGATTCTCACCGGCCATCAAGATGGAAGAATTCGTGTTTGGAGAGTTTCAAACAAGAATGAACAAACTTATAGAAGAGCCGCGACGTTGCCTACGCTAAGAAACTATATCAAATGTTCAATGAAACCGAGTAATTATGTCGAGGTTAGAAGACACCGTAATGTTTTGTGGATTAAACATTATGACGCAATTTCGTGTTTAAGTTTAACGGAAGATCTTACATTAATTTACTCAGCTTCGTGGGATAAGACTTTTAAAGTTTGGCGTGCTTCAAATTACAAATGTTTAGAATCAGTAACAGCTCATGATGACGCTGTTAACGCGCTAGTTGTTGGATTTGATGGTTTGGTTTTTACCGGTTCGGCTGATGGAACAGTTAAGATTTGGCGGCGTGAGATGCAAGGAAAAGGAACAAAACATTTCTTTTCACAGACATTGTTGAAACAAGAATGTGCAGTAACAGCATTAGCATTAAATTCTGATGGGACATTTTTATACGCGGGTTCTTCAGATGGGTTGGTTAATTATTGGGTACGAGAAACGAATTTGGAACACTGTGGAATATTAAGGGGTCATAAATTGGCGGTTTTGTGTTTGGCGGCGGCTGGAAGTTTGGTGTTTAGTGGTTCTGCTGACATGGCAATTTGTGTGTGGAAACGATCTATTACTAATGAACATGCTTGTATATCGGTGTTGAGTGGACATACTGGACCGGTGAAGTGTCTCGCTGCTGAGAAGGATCTCGATGTGATGTTACATGAGCGAAAGTGGATTTTGTATAGTGGGAGTTTGGATAAGTCCGTTAAGGTTTGGAAGGTTAAGGAGAATGCGGCCCCCGGAGGACAACAGACTCACCAACAGCTACCACGGCTTAGTGTTAGTAGTGGTGAGTTTCCTAGAGTGTCGTCGTTGCGAAAAATGGGATCACGAAGATACTAGCATTTGTGTTCATCAATATTTGATTACTAGAACTACTTGTTGCTGAGTTATGTGCAAATGTATGTACTAGATTAGTTAATTAATTAGTTAGTCTTTCGGGGTATAGAGGATAAATTAATGTTAATTAGTTAGTCTTGATTGTGAATTGTAAATCTAAATTATGACTTTCTTCTCTTGGTTATGTTGTTGATTGTTGCTGTGATGATACAAGTAAATATTCAAGGGTTACATTTAATTACGTGCATATAGAGCTAGCTATGTAGTAGTGCATGGAAGGTTGATTTCTCAAACTTACATTCTCCACAGTCATTTTCGTATATTGTCTTCCCCCTTCTTCAGCAAGCGTTAGAAACTACTATTTTCCTCTTTTTTTCAATTACTACTCACCCATGCATCATAGATAAGAAACAAATCTTTGTGGAATTGGTCATACAAGAGATCTTTTATAGTCGAATTGAACGAACACCTGCAAATATCTTTATTCGTAGTTGGATGGTATTAAAGAATGTGGATCTCACATCATTACTTATTGACATTCGATCATATATGAAAGAAATTAGTTTGGTTGTTAGGATTAAGATTTTGGCTTGCGTACATTGTTGTATTGGCTTCTCCAAATTTAATATGTATTATTAGCATGTGTTTGTCTATCGTAGTTATTAGTTATAATCTCAAAATGTGGATGAAGAATGACCTAACTCATTATGTTTTTTAATTGTATTTTGCTTATTTTAGCATTTGAATGAATGAAGGTTTTTTTCTTGTCCAAAAAGAAACAGATCTTTGTTGCCATAAAAGATTGCCTTTTTGTGTGTTCATTTAGCAGCCTCAATTTTTTATTTTATTTTTACAATATAGCACCTAAAAGTGTTAGGTACATATAATAAAATATAAAAAATCAGTAGGCATCTTGTAATAATTTAGTGGTAAAATAGAATGCACTTGAGTCCTTGGTCTAGAGGTTCAATCCCGAGTATTTGTGTGAATTTGAACCAAATATAAAAATCTCAATCACATATGCAACCTCTTGGCCATTACAATTTAATATGCATTTCAGAGTTATCTATGAATGTAAAAAACTATTATATATCTTGAATTTTTTATCATCTATTTCCATAAACAACGCAAATTGAATTCGTTAAATAATTAGTATTTTTTCTATTGTTTCAAGTTTAATCATGCTTGCTAGTACTAATTTGCTACTATTTTTTCCCAATATTAATACTAGTTTGTCACTATTTAGATAGCAAGAACACTTTTTTTTAAGCAACAACAACCAATATACTTAAGACTCATTTTGCACTAAACATAGTGATGATTCTTTTTAAGTTTTTGGCATTCCTTTTTATTATGAACACAATTTTTAATATTAAAACAATTAGTGGTTAGTGAAGTTGAACACAAGGTAGTTAGTTTCTCTCATTCAAACTTACTTTTACTTAATAAAAATGACTATTATTTATATTATTTACAACTTAAATAGATAATTACTATTGCTTAAAAAAAAATTTGTTTTTCCATAGGCCCGTTTTAATATTTAAACATGGCCTCCGATTTTATCGGAACGGCCCTGGTTCATATGTGTTGCCCTCCAATAAACCATATTCAGTAAAGAAAGATAATGAAGAAATCATCACATCTCTAAATTCAATTTTATCATATGTTATGCAAATCCAATAAGAAATACATTTCATATAAAGTCAATGCATATTCCAAGTGCACCCCTAATCCAAAAGGCTAAACACTAAAGTGTTCTCGCGACATATTTATAGAATGATATCTCGTGATTACATCATTGTCCTTTAATTACCACCAAACGATGATTGGTAATCACATGAGATCCATGTAACCATCTAGTTAACCACATCTAAGTGTTATTATCTTTACACCTAACATATAAAAGGTATTTGGCCTCCTATGAAAGGTGCATTCTCTCATTGTGGTTAAATATTGACTCTCCTAAAACTCTAAGTGCATATGCCTTGGAGTCCTTGCAGGTTCACCAACCCATATGGAGTAGCAACATTATCCTCCACCGTAGTAAAGTGGTTACTGCATCCGGTCTCAAATATAAACAACATTTTTTTATGGTCTCAAATACCCCCTCCGTTCTTTAATGTAAGAATCCATCTCATTTTTCACATTTCTTAAGAAAATATGTTAGTGCAATTAATGTGTTTATTTTGTGTGTTAATATTACAAAATTGTCATTTGTTTGCATGTGTATTTAATTTGACTTTTCATATTTCAAGACAAGTTAGTAGTATTAATTAGGGTTATGTTTAGGGGAAAAAATAAATGCATCTAGTAATTTGAAAAGGATTTATATTTAGACACACATTTTTAGTCAAAATGATGCTTAGATATAGAGACGGAGGGAGAGGGAGTATAAGATGAGGTTCAATACTTCTACCTTACTTAATGCTAATATTTCTAAATCACCCTTCAAACTAAAATATAAGAATTTAGAGTATAGTTTTTTTTGTTTTCTTTGGAATAAGTTTCATTGGAAGATGTAAAAACAATTTTCATTGTCTATTGATTATGGAGAAAATGGAAAAGATGGAAAGTTGAATGTAATTTGCATTTAATTTCATGAGAATAAGGAAAAAAGTTCTTGGAAAAGATGGTTTTTTTAAAAAAAACAAGATTAAATAATATAAAAGTTTGTTTATTTTTCTTACATTTTGGAAAGAAAAAAAGTGAGTTTTTTTTCTCTTACATTTTGGAACGGAGGGAGTATAAGCAAAAAAGGCTAAGTTTTATCATATTTAATTATGTAATTTCGAAAAATCATCTTTTTCAAAGAGAAATTAAATGTAAATTGCATTCATTTTGCTATCGCTTTCATTTTCTCTATAACTATAATAACCAATGAAAATTGTTTTTACATTATTTTATAAAACTTATTCCAAGGATAACACAGGAAACTATACTACAAAACTACTGTATGTGTGTATAATTTGAAACAGAGGAAGTAATTTAAAAATTACAGTTGCATTTTTTTTATCACTTTGAGAGATTCAAATGACACTTACTACTTTTCTTAAGACATTCAAATTAATTTTGTTGTTACCTTTTATGAGATCGGAGAGAGTATGGTCGTCATCAAATACAACTTTAAATTAATATCAATTGTGTGCCTTGCTCATAATTTTATAAAAGTATTCATTAAAAGAAACACGGATATGAAGATGAAGATAAAGAAAATATTTAAGCAATGTTATTTGTACAGCCAAAATTGAACAACTAATGCAACAACTTTTAATATTGTGAGGAGCATGCAAATCGAAATCATTAAAAAAATATTAAAAAATAGCAAAAAGGTTGCTGGTTGTAAACCTAAATCTTAATGAATGTGCAATATTTGTGTATCTTATATACCCAAGTAAACCTAAATCTTCCAATAGGTCAAGACAATATTTTCATTGACATAATGAGATGTCATATTTGGAATGAGCAACTTCAAGTTCCATAAAGTGTTAAGCTGTCCAAGATATTTGATTTTAAATGCATCATGAAGGACAATTTTAAAGAATGTGAATTCGAAAAAGTGTTACCAGCTAGAATGACATTATCAACAGAGAAGCATCAGATGTGGATTGTTTGTAACCATATTATCAAATGAACAAAAGGGTGAAAAATATCATTAGATGAATCAATTATTACATTGGTATTTATATAGCTATAGCATAAGCTTGGTAACTAACTGAAGTAAAACAAAGAAGAAGAAAGTGAAGTTACTAAAATGCCCTCTAAATGTTTTTCTTAAGCTGCAAGTTATCTATCTAGTGCTTTGTATTTTCTGCATTCTCTTCTAAGTTCAATATCTCTCAAGAAAGTTAATTGGTATTTTTTTTACTAAAAAAAGTTACTTAACATCACTGTTAAAAAAATGTAACTATCATTGTTACGATTTTTTTCTCATATAGTACATATTTCTTTTTTTGGAAAACAAAAATAATATTGAATACACAAATTTATGTTAAAGAATAAAAAAACACAACACAACAATACAATTTCAATCTCATTTTTATTTTGTTCAACTCTTAGATTTAGCTTAAATCCAGGTTGGCTCATATAAATTCTGCAATTCAAGACACCACAAAGATGAACTCATTTTTACCATTGGATCAAAACTTAGAGAAATTAAAACTAAAAAATGTTAACAGTTAGAACTAAAATTATATTTAAATATTTAAGAAAATCATTATAAAAATAAACTGGACCCACAATCTCTCACACTATTTACCTCACGAACCCTATACCTCCGCATCTCACTTTGTTGTCCGCTTATACGCCTCAATCAACTCTTCTTCGAAAGGGTTATAAATCTACTCCTTCTGTTGTTTATATTAAATTATATTAGATTCGTTGTTTATTTTATTAGATTCGTTTTTTATTTTATTAGATTGTATCAACCTCTTCTTCGTTGTTTACCTGCCTCAATCAACCTACTCTTCTTCAAAAGGGTTATAAATCTACTACCTCTGTTGTTTATATTAGATTCGTTGTTTATTTTATTAGATTCGTTGTTTATTTTATTAGCTTGTATCAACCTCTTCTTCGTTGTTTACCGCCTCAATTAACCTTTTCTTTCACATAGGGGACAATGACGCTTGTGAGTCGTTTAGCTCTCTTACGCTTTGCTGTCAAAAGGGGGGCAAGATAATGGGAGTCGACGTAGGAACAAAGAAGCCTGGTGTAGTTATATGTGACCTATGGTCATCTGAACGCACATACAGGTAAAAAAACGATAGTTTGCTAATGAAAACCCACAAATGCAATAAAATAAGAACAAGCGACGTACGACTCGTTATGAATCTACGACGACTCGTTTTAAATCTACTCTCTCGTTCCTGCATCTAAGTATCTATTTGACTAATGTTAGCTTCGCCGCTGATCATGGAGAAGAAGAAATAGGGGCACGTCAACCAATGTTTATATGTTTCATTAAAACTCCTAGGTTGTTATATGAGGGTACAAACACCGCTGAAACATTAAGTTGTGATGATGTCTTTTGGTTATGATAAGTCTTGTATTTTGGTTATGATCATTTGGGTCATGGTGATGTAACATCCATCCTCTTATTTTTATGATAATCATAACAAAGATATAATTTATCCCATGTTTCTTCTAATAGGTGGTGACATGATCCCAAATTCATACCAAATTTCTTGCAAAAGTTTTAAAATTTAGGCAAACGCTCTTTAAATTTAGTGTTAGTAGCGCTTTGCCCCTTTTAATATAGGTCATTTTTTGTTTTCCCTATTGTGGAATGGGTTGTGGGTGAGTTTAGACTTTATTTAGCCCCAAAAGTGTATGTACGCTCGCACGCGCACACTCAAGTTGTATCCATAGATTCATATCATAAGTGAAAAATTAATCTAAATAAATTATTCAACGTTTGTGACAGTTCTTTTAAAACTCTCACTTGTGTGTGTTTTTTGGGTGCGGTGGTTTTAAAGTAAACGAGGAATAATTTTAATCCATTATTGTTGTATTTGTTGTGTTGGAGTAGTTGACTACTCCATGAGCAAATTTTGTATCATTTTTATTTATCGGACTCAACTATTTAGTTGCAACACAAAGAACACAATGTGTTTCTTTATATTAATTTATACCATAATAAGTAAATTATAATAACCAAAAATCGAATAAATCTAAAATACATCATCTTTTTTTGGTATGAAAGTATGTGTAAAAAGTCTATTTTAACAAATAAACCTTTTATTAAGTATAATAGCATACAACTATGAACAATAATTTAAAAATCTTTTGTATTTTTAGCTCTCAGGATCAGTTGTACGTAATTCTGAATACTTTATTACTAATTTATAACTTTAGAAAATAACCTAAGGTTTCAATACTTTTTATCAACTTCAAAAATTTACCTTAAATCTTTTTTAATTATTTTATGGTTGATGATGAAGGTGAGAAAAACCACAAGAAGGGGGGGTTGAATTGTGTTTTTGGAAACTTCTTCTTTTACGTTCTAGAGAACTGTTCTCAGGTTCAGAGTCTGAAGTAGTTCAGAGTCTGAGTGAGTTCAGAG
>Ga0315914_1000945_pt1 | contig 41031 bp, 14 predicted proteins | sample MpolenodulesMG_FD_203920 | JGI IMG/M metagenome (GOLD analysis project Ga0315914, IMG submission 203920) | Medicago polymorpha root nodule microbial communities from Los Angeles, California, United States - elongated nodules | ecosystem: Host-associated > Plants > Roots > Nodule | place: USA... | reverse complement strand
GGTGTGCTCATCCATCAATATGGATACCAATGAGAAAGTGGCAATCAAGAAGATTAGCAATGTCTTTGATGATTGTGGTGATGCACTCAGAACTTTAAGGGAGATGAAGTTGCTTAGACATGTTCGGCATGAGAATGTGATTGCTCTAAAAGATGCTATGATACCAGACCAAAGAACAAGTTTTAAGGATATCTACTTGGTCTATGAACTCATGGATAAAGATCTTCATCGTATTATCAAGTCCTCTAAGCCACTTACCAATGATCATTGCAAACTTTACTTAGTTCAGGTACTGATCAGTCTGTTATGATATTTTCAATTATTACTCTTAGCTCTTAGTTTTTATTCATATGAAGCGGGCTTGATTGGAGTTTGAAGTACAATGCAGTAATGCACTCTTACAGTGTTTTATTGACATTGCCATGTTTCAAAGTAAATTCATCATTTTCTATCTTTAACACTGCCCTCTTTCATGCTATCTTATACAATCGCATTAGGTCAGGTAGGTTTCATGGAATTGGGAAATTTGAAATTTGGCTTTCATTCTGTAATTTCAGTGCACGATGCTCTGAGTCGGACGAAATTAGTGTTGAATTGGTATCTACTATCATTCTTATAGATTAGTGAATGCTAGGAAATGGGTAGTTGTATAAATAAGGCTTACTCTTTCCTTTAGTTTATCTATGATTGTTAATATTTTTGGCATCCTACTAACATAATTAGACTCCTTGTAGAATGGATGGACTAGAGAATGAAAAATTGGGAAATTAATGCGAGCTTAACCTTGATTATTGATTAAAATAACAAAGATATATTGTGAAAATATTCAAAAGAACCTATTATAACTACAACTTTTTTGTCTGCATTTTTAAAAAATATGATTTTGAGTATATTGTTGATCAACATTGATAATATAAATAATAATATACTAGTACAAAGCAATTAACTTATTCTTTATGAGTTTTAAATATTTGCTTATTTAACATATCCTTCTGTTTGTTACTAATCATAAACTCTTATTTCAGTTACTTCAAGGTCTTAATTATCTTCATTCTTCAAAAATTCTTCACCGGGACCTGAAGCCTGAGAATCTGCTCATCAACGCAAATTTTGATTTGAAGATATGTGATTTCGGGCTTGCTCGGGAAAATCAAGTTGATGGTGAGATTATGACAGAGTATGTTGTCACGCGCTGGTATCGTGCCCCAGAGCTTCTATTAGGATGTGGCAATTACGGAATCTCCATCGATATGTGGTCCGTTGGATGCATTTTTGCTGAGATGCTTGGTAGAAAGCCAATTTTCCCTGGAAAGGATTCGTTGCACCAAATGAAACTAATTATAAGTGTTGTTGGAAGCCAAGAGTCTGATCTTGAGTTAATAGTTAATCCAAAAACCATGGAATTCATCAAATCACTTCCCTATACAAAGGGGACACACTTCTCTCAGCTATACCCACAAGCAGATCCATTAGCCATAGATTTGTTACAAAAAATGCTTGTGTTCGATCCAAATAAAAGAATTACTGCATCAGAAGCACTCCAACATCCATATATGGCTGATTTGTATGATGATCCATGTGGTAACCCTCCTTCTCAAGTTACAGCCAATCTTCACATTGATGATAATTTGGATGAAGAGATGATTAGGAAAATGATGTGGAATGAGATGCTTCATTACCATCCTGAAGCTGCTTTTGTCAATGAATAGATGTTTCTACTTATCATAGTTTGTTTCTAGGAGTAGCTCTCTTTTTTACTAAAGAAACTGCTACCTGAAGTATATTATTTGTATTGGTACAAGGAAGTGATTTGTTTTTTTAATAGCTACCTAATTTTTAACTTACATGAGATTTCTTTGCTTAATGCGTACTATTGTTAATGTGACACTTGCCCAATTATTGAATTTCATGTGGCGGCTTGCAAAGAATATTTTGCCCACTAGATCAAATCTCCACAAAAAAGGTATCATCCTTGATCTCCAAGGGTGTTCGTCTAAACCCAACCCTCTTGGCCGCTGAAGCTATGAATTGCTGCTCATAATTTGGCCTCTTTGGCAAAAGTTATGGGTAATAGAACTTGGTTAGGGGTAGTTCCCAATAGTTCAATGTTTCCTGTTAAAGTAATTTTTAGTTCTACCAGTTTTAATCTTGATAGCTGTTTGCAAGCTAGTTTCTAATGAAATTTGTTTCATTTCAAAAACAATTAAAATGCGACACTCTCATAATGGCATATTGTAACTTGTATGTAACCATGCAAACTGCTTTGATATTTGGCTAAATTTGAAATATTTAATGCTCGTTATTTATTGAAAATTGCTTTTCTGACTTCAAGAAGTTCCTAAAAATACATAGAAATGTCTAAAATGCACCCAGCGGCCGTTGCGTACCATTTTTTTTTTTTTCAATTTTTGTGCATTTTTTCATTTTATTCAATTTTTTAAGTTTCATTTAAACACCATTTTACCACATTCAATTAACAGGACAAAAATTTAAACGAGAAAAATTCTATTAATACTTTTTTGGCATTTTCATATAAAGTGGCACAAGCACACAAAATCAATTAAAAAAATACACAATTTTATTTAGAAGTTGGATTTAAATAAACTTAGATTACATTCTCCCTAAATATATGTGGTGTCATCATGATGTTGGATTTCAGTTTAATTTTTGAAAGTTTATTAAAAATATTGGCATTGAAGTGTCTTATACTGAATGTAAAGATTTCCAGCGTCCATTGAAAACTCAAAAGAATGGATATAACACATGTTGCATTCTACCTAATGAGTTGTACAAATTCTCCCATCAAATTCCTTCGTGTAAAATAAGTAGGGATGTAAAGGAATGCATTCCAAGAGGTTGGTTTGAACTTAAACTTACTGCCCTGTCAACTGACAAGTTTCAATTGACAGAGGAGCGTGATCAAGTACAAAACATCTTAGAGGTGCATTCCCTTATGTCCCACTTATCTTATACGAAGGAATCTAATGAAATTTTTTGTACAACCATTAGGTAGAATACAACATATGTTTTATCCATTCTTTTGACTTTTCAAAGAGGCTTGCAAATCTTTACATTCAGTATAAGACACTTCAATGCCAACATCTTCAGTAAACCAACAAGAATTAAACTTAAATTCCAATAAAACAAAGACAATAAATAATAATGATACTACCTAAACATAATTTTCTGGTTCTGACAGAATCAAACTCTTGAGAATATGTGCAGGCGATCTCAGCAACGTGACAAACATATTCATCCACGTGAATATGTTGTGCTGACGAAAAATCGAGAAATTGCTCCTCACGTCGTCGCCGTTCGTTAATTCCATTCGCCTGAACCATATTCTCTCATCGTCCAACATTGGACGTTCATACCAAATGTTTTCCACCTCCTTGTGTCTCCAATATTGAGTTCTTGGTTGATTTCATTTATTTGATCCTTCAGACCTTTTAACGTGACATTAATGTACCCAACCTTATATATCTGAGGATTTCCACTGTTGAAGCGTATGCAAACATTGACGGAATCGGCCATTGTTTTAGATCTACACCATAAACAATTCAACAATCAATGAAAAACTCATTCAAACATTTCATCAAACACTTGGAGTGAAAATTATACATAAACCCTAAAAAACTCAAAAATATAACATAAACATGCAAACATTTAAGCAACATAACTCCGTTATAACAAATATGCATAATACTTGTTAATAGCATTTCAGATCTACAACATAACTCTATTAAAAAATTTAAAATAATACTACACTAATATTATAAACATATAAACATATATACCAACTAAAATGCATGATAATAGCCTAACTGGTTACTTACTTGTGATTTAGGAGCAAAAAATTTGGATGATTTTGAGAGATTTTTAGAGAGAGAGAGAGAAAGAGAGAGTGATAATTGAAATTTTTAGAGAGAGAGTGTGATGAGAGAGTGACTGGATCTTAGTTCTGACTTGAGTATGTAATACATACGCAGCAGCAGTTAACTACCGTTCGAGCTCAACGGTAGTTAACTACCACCGGTTTTACTCAACGGAAGTTAACTACCGTTTGGGGTAGTTTTGTTACTTCCATATGTTTTTAGGAAGTTATTTAGAAAACAATTTTCTTATTTATTTCCTTAAATATAACCCATCTTTAAGAAAACTAGATCATGGGCTTAGGCCCTCTCTTTTACCAAAAAAAAGAAAAAAACTAGATCAAAGATTTTAGGGTGAGAGACTTTAGGATCATGGTTCCACTACGGTTGAACCGGACGACAAATAAATAAAAGGCTAAAACTCACTTTTTGCCCCCTAAGTTTGCAAAAGTTGCAATTTTGGCCCTCTATTAAAAAAAATGGCAAAAGTGACCCCCCATGTTTACCCCTTTTTGCAAAACGTCAATTTTGACTCAGTCAACCATACTTGGCATGCCACCTGTGTAAATTTTTAATTAATAATTATTAAAATTGCCACACGTGTATAATTTGAATAAAAAAATAAAAAAGGAAAGAAAAAAGGGAGAGGCACGTGAGTTCTCTTTTCTCTCTTCTTTCTTCCTTCTTTTCCTCAATGTTCTTTCTTCCTCTTCCTAACCCACCTCCCCTTTTTCCGGCCACCCACCACCATGGTGCTTTTGACCACCATTTATCAAACAAAATACATAATATTTATCATCTCTTCCTTCTATATCTCATCCTTAAATTTATTTTTTGATTGGAGATATTTTTTGAGTTTTCAAACGCCATATTTGTTGTTAGATCTCGTCCACCACAAATTGTTTTTCGACAAATTGCCACCATAAAAATACTCTCCTTCGTATTCCCTACAAAATCCACCAAGAAAAATCATGTTTGGATGAGCTTGCTCCGGCGACCACCGCACCGGAAAACATCACCACCATGTCGGAAAATTCTGTTTAACGTTTGTTTGCAGCAGCCACGACGGGTGTTTGAGCAAAAATCGGAAACCATGCTTCTGTTTTTTTTTTTTAATTTGTCAAATGGATCTGTTAAACGCGTTTCAGATTTGTGGCTCCTTGTGTCGAGAGAAGAAGAGTGAAGGAATGCTGGCTGTTATGTGCGATGATCATTGAGAAGATGAAGAGGGAATTTGGGTTTTTTTTTTATTATGGAATATAAAAGAGTTGATGTGAGTAGGAGGTAGAAGAAGGAGAAGTGAGTTTTGGTGTGGTTTGGGTTTATGAAAGAGCAAGAACAAAGGAAAAGAAATGAAAGATAGAAGCAGATGATGATGATGACCATTTGTTCTTTGAAGCTCTCACGTGCCAAACTATTTTTTTTTTGTTTTTGTTTTTTTTATTAGCTAGTTATACGCGTGGAATTAAAAAAATTAAATAAATACACAGGTGGCATGTCAAGTATGGTTGACTAAGTCAAAATTGAGGTTTTGCAAAAGGGGGTAAACATGGGGGGTCACTTTTGCCATTTTTTTTAATAGGGGGCCAAAATTGCAATTTTTGCAAACTTAGGGGACAAAAAATGTGTTTTAGCCAAATAAAAAAGTATGAGGATACAATCTTGAACAATGAAGCGTTGGTAGTGGCTCATAGTGCCACACAAATTTGTAGGCACTAATTCTCTATTTCTAAATGAAATTGCAATCAGGAATCATAAACTGAAATTGTAGTTAAGGATTATGATTCTTCTATATATTATAGAAAAAACTACTTTGTTTTTCGGTGTTAAATATTCTAGTTAAGGATTAATGAAATTAAGCCCAAAATCTTAGATGTTTAAGACCGAATATATTGAGTCAAAAAAGGTCAATAGACAATGTTATATAAAGTTCACAAAAAATAAATATTAACACCGAAAGTTCACAAAAAATAAAAACAAAAATGTTTGGGAGACGATGGCCTCTGTTGGTCCCCCTTCTAACTTCATCCCTAATTAACCTAACTAGGTTGGTTCACTGTCAAACTGATTGCTAGTCCATTCCTTTCAACCTAAAGGATTTCCACTAACACTCACAATAACCAATAACAACCACCAAGTATACTATTATTAGCATGACTATACTATAGTCCTCTTAAAGATCTAGCTCAGTAGGATCAATTCGTTTGAGGAACACAATCACTACAAGGCAAGTCACAACGATATTAAAGTTTAAAAATGCTTTCCTCTTAACAAGAGGATTGCAAAGTACAAGGCAAGTCACAACAATATCAAAGTTAAAAAAAAAAAAAATACTTTTCTCTTAACTAAGTTAAAATGAAAATAATTACAAAGTGAAATACAATAAAAATAATTTTTTAGTAAACACAAGTAAGTTAAAATCTCATTTTCCTTGGCTATAAAAACTTCTCTTGAATCTTTGGATTCTAACAATTATAATTTTATTTTCTCGCTTTGCAATTATGTAACTTAGAGTAATCTTCTTCATAATCTCCATAATCTTCGCCATTATTTGTACATGACCTCATACTTTTCTTCGACTCTTATGTAATTTTAAATTGATCATATTAAAAGTTTGTCCTTATTATCTCCAAAAGCCAAAGGTTCACTATTAGCTTTCTTGAGTAGATGAGTAAACTCTTGGATAATCCACAATGTCAAAGTATTTGCTCACACAGATATATGATGTGCTTGTCTAAAACAGACAACGACAACAAGATGATAAACATTAAGGTGAGTAGAACACCATTATTTTCTTACTTAATCCAAAATATGCATTATAATATATGATCCGATTTAGAGCCAAAGTCATGCATGTTTCACAATATCATTTGTTTTTTTTACCAATCTTGGAGACTCAATATTAGTGTCACGACTTGTGAGGTGGTCTTGATGTGGTTTTTTTTTTTTTTTTTTATCTCATACGACTTGGACATTTTTTAAGTTGTTTAATGATTAGAAATTCAAAATTTAAAATAAATAAAAAAAATTCAAAGTTCAAACCCTGACATTTACATAATACAACATTCTTATCAACTTATCTATGTTCACATCGACCAACTTAGACATTTTTATACACACACCTAAACACATTATAACAACAAATTTATCACATGTATGTACTTTGTTATCATCAACATAGATTAAGGGTTATTGTTCTTGCAATTCTGAAACACTCTTTTTTTTTCCTTTTCTTGAAGATCATAAGTGATAACTGTTTATAAAAATATGTGTATTCAATTTATTGAAAATTCAAATATTTAACTTTTTTAAAAAATAGATGTTTATTTTGAAATGTTTAATAAGTGTCGTAGAGACCTTCGTTAACATCATCGTGAATTTAACTCAGTTGGTAGAAACAATAATATATGCAAAGTCTGAGGATCGAATCTCGGCCACCACATAAAAAAGACATTCGTTAACAAAACTATGGAATTATTAAAAATGCCCTTAAATTTTATAAAATTTCCTCTCATATCCTCAGCTTCGAAAGATTCAACTCCATTGGACAAACAAAAGCACGCATCCTTCGTCTTCGCGCTAAAAAAAAGCCAACACATTCAACCAATCTTCTCTTTCCTTTTCCTTTCTCTTCCCAACCAAAAATTCTCTTTCCAAATTCTTAACTAAAAAAAAATCCAAATCCTTCAAAATCTAACAGAAAAACAACACCTCAACACGCGCTTTCACGCGCCGCCATCATGGAACAACCGAAGCCGGAAATGAACACCGAAACTCCCATCCCGAACGGAGACGCCACCGCAACAAAGGGAGCCGGATCCGGATCTGGATCGGAACCGCTAGGCACGGAACCATCGCCCGGTAGCATGAAGAAATCGGTACATTGGAGTCCTGAATTGGTTACGGAATCAACGTTCACATCTTCTCCTCATGAACACCGTTCGAATACGTATTTCAATTCTTCTCCCTCTTTCTCTCAACCTCCTCCTCAATTCAACGTTATGGGTTAGTTTTTCGATGATTTTTTTGTTCGGTTATTTTTCATAATTTTATTAAATTTTGTATGAATTTTGTTTTGAAATAAGCGCTTAGATTGTGAATATTTCAAATTGATCCTTATATTTAATATATACAGCTTACTATCAATTAAGTTTATATTTTTTAACCATTTACTTTCAATTTGGTGACGGTAAAAAATTTGACAGAGTCAGAGACTTTTTTGTAATATTCATAGCCTCGGGACCTATTTGAGTGCGTCTTACAAAGTTAGAGACGAATTTGATAGTTTAGTTATTTGTTGTTTTGTGTGTGATTGTGTTGTTGATTGTGATCAGAGACGGTGGTGACTGTTCGTAATGTGCTGGGAAGATGGGGTAGGAGGGTGGGAGAGGCAACTAAGAAGGCCGAGACTCTCGCTGGAAATACTTGGCAGCATTGTACGTTTTCGGTCTATCTTGTATTTTTGTTCGTTGCTGTTGTTGTAACGTTTTCGGTTATCAAGTAGGTGCAAGTTGAATGATATATTGGAAGAAAAATCACAAATTTATGGTAAAATACTTGTCAGTAATAATGTGGTCCATGCATGCTTTATTGCTTGTGCAGCGTCTTTGATTTCTTGTGTTCCAATGTTCTTGATCGTTTTAGTGAAAGTTTTTGGGTTGGTTTGGTATATTAATAGAAATGACAGTGAAGAATTCTCCAATGGGTATACCAAACGATCCTTTGTTGTACATTGACCTTAGATGCTGTTTTCTAATGTTGTATAACTTAATTGAACATTTCCATTGTGTCAACATCATCATTACAACTGGTGGTTGTATTGAGTGTATCGTTTTTCTCATTCTGTTTTACTAATCAATGTACTTGACTTATCTTCTGTGTGTTGTACTCTTTTGTTTCCACCCTCTCATTATCCGCATTGAATCTGCTATGATAAATAACTGAAACGTGCTTGTTGTTTTACATTGTAATGAAGTGAAAACAAGCCCTAGCATGGCTGAAGCTGCTATGGGAAGAATTGCGCAGGGAACAAAGGTCCTGGCAGAAGGTGGATATGAGAAGATATTCCTGAGTACATTTGACACTGTTCCAGAAGAACGGCTTCAGAACTCTTTTGCATGTTATCTATCTACGTCAGCTGGTCCAGTAATGGGAGTTTTGTATATATCCACAGCAAAGATTGCATATTCCAGTGACAGTCCTATTTCCTACAAAAATGAGGACAAAACAGAATGGAGTTATTATAAGGTACATATTTAGTACTCTATCATAGAAAAGGGAATGCATTGTCATTACATCATGAACCACTGTTTTCCACAACAAAATTTTGGTGTAGTCTATCTGAATGGCTTCTGAATATGTACTTGAGCTGTTTTATGTTAAATTAAGTCAGGCAGCAGCTCATGAATCTGTTAATGATGTGAAATGTCATTAAGTTTGATCTTCTTTACTTCTTATTGATATGCATCGCAATATTACTACTATAAATATTGAGTTGAACGAAAAGACTTAATTGTTCTAAAGGAGGAGATATATAATAATAGTAGTAGAATTAGTAGTAATAATAATAACAACAACAACAACAACAGCAATAACATTAATAATAATAATACACGAGTTCAGCTAGGCTATATTTTATTGTCCAAATACATAATAATTGATATTCTTAGCATGTAACTTTATCATTGTCCGCTGGTATTCATAATCAATGTGGGGTTTTTTTTGTTTTGGGTAGCATTAGACAGTTGGTGTGGTTTTTAATTCATTTGGTTTGTGCATTACTCTTGAATAATACTGAGAATATCTATTTTTATCATTCTCTATAAAATAATAACCCTAGTTACCTTAATTTTGCTGTTTTCCAGAACTTGCAGAAACTTATTTTTCAGATTCTCTTGCCTTTCATTCATTATAATGCAAAGCTAGTTAAAAGAATGCCAGTTATGCTGGACTGTATTCACCAACGTAGATGCAATCTTAATTCTGATAATTAATGCATAAATATGCTCTATATCATATGTTGGTTTTAAGCCTGTTTCAGTCTTTAAAATTTGAACATGGATGTCAGCTATCTTAGTGGATGAATAACTGGATTAAATGCTTTTTGTATGTTTAAATTGAAAATAGTTATTTTAAATACTTAGTTTAGTATAACGGGACAAGTAAAGCCAAAATCCAAATATTAAAACATGCTATCTCAGCTTAACTGGAAAATAATTGACTCAAATTTTAGTCAAGCCATATTCAAGTTTCTGACTCAAGCTCGAGCTAGAGTCATGTGCTGCCAGGAATCTGTTGGAGAATGTACATCATCTTCATTGATTTGGCAGATGTCTATAAACCTGAACTGATAATCTAGTTCATCAACTTAATGTGGAGACATGAAGTATTTGATCTAGGGTCAAGGTGAAACATGCCACCTAATATAGAGGATGACAGCAACCAACTGGTATTAAGGGAAAGATTGACGGAACAGAATTTTATTGGAGAACTCCTTTTTGTACAACTCTAGCAGATTTGGAAGTGCATGAATTCTCCGTACAAATTATGCGTTACTCAGTTACTGCTTACTAATTCTGCATTAGTTCCTACCTATAGACCTCTCATCTCTTGAGCCCGACCCTTTTACTAACAAACAGACACTATAACAACTAACTAAAAGCATATATTATAGGAGTACTACTATTCATCAGTGTCTCATATATGGTGAATGGTCAATCATAACATAAGTATCCCATCAAGCCTCAAATTCCTAAAGATGACTGATTTTCCTGAATAGCTATCTACTACTCATATTTTATCAGGTGTTAATTACTGATTCTAATCATTTATTCCTGTTAAACTCTTCCGGTCACAGTATTTTCCAAAAGCGGGGCCACCTTAAGGGGGAAACCTGGATTAAAAGAACATGTTATAAATATAGTTGCATTGTTTAGCAGGCCAGCCTCCAGTTTAGAGTTAGAAAGTGTTAGTTACTGTAATTATTTGATAAGCATATGTTAGTTGAGGGAATTAATACTAGAATTAATTAGTGGTAATTAGTTGATAAGGCTTAATCGGTTAAATGAATATTTTTGGACATTTGTAGGTTACAACCCGTGTAGTTCTGTATTGTTGTTCTGTGATTAAGTGGATTTTCCACTATCTCATTGTAACTGTTAGCTTTTAGTCGGTCATAGTCTGTCAACAGTTACAAGTTCTAACAGCTTCTGTTAGATTTAGTTGGCTTTTTTAAGTCTTCTTCAACTTTACTACTGACACCATAAATGTTAGGACTCCTCATTGAGCTCAATAGAATATGAAATACACCATTCTTCAGGGATTTCTCTCCTGCATTTTACTATCCTTTACTATATTTCTTGGATTATGCTCTAATGATATCGAGAGCATGCGTCCTGGTATTTGCTACGTCAGTAAATCAAGGTTCCTCTATTCTTTTAGTCTGTTCCTTTACTATCCTCCACAAATCCTCACATCAACTAATCTCACAGAAAACCTTTCCCAATCTGGTCTCTCAACGCACACCCGTGTATGCAATTTCTAGTGACAGCTACTATGGTGTTTCTGCTTTTGATTTGCCACTCCAACTGTTCATGTTACTATAAGTGGTTTTTAAGATACAATAGCCACTACATACAATATATGGCATTGTAGGCTAGGACCTTCACACAGCTATGTAGTACTGCACACAGCCAACCTCTTGAACTTGTCAGTTATTTGCGAGGGCCTGCACCTATGCTGACTTTCTGTAGTGGTTTTTCCTTATTGCATTTCCTCTATTGATGCCTTCTGTGTGAAATTGGATCTATCTCTCAAAGTTATGTTTACTGTTATTTAGCACTAAAAAACTATATGATTGAATTACAATCAAGCCAAATTTGTCCAAACAGATCAGTGGGTGAGTTCTGACCCTATTTTACATTTCTATGAGTTTGGGATCATTTATCTACTAATCTGTCCCTACAGGCATACTCCCACCACCACCAAAATGGTATCATAGAGTGCATGCACTTACACAGTTGAAGCTGGCTTAACTAGTTAACTTTGACCCAAGCTTCCTTGCCCTTCAAATTTTGGGACCGTGCATTCCTGACTATAGTTTTCCTTATCAATAATTTCACTAGGGATTTGGATCCTCTCCTGTTGGAATCCAACATGAGGTACTCCTTCCGCCCCACAACAAGTGATTCGAATTGTAAACATAAAATTGTCCCAATAAAGAATGACCCTTTTAATTTTCAATGCAATATGAATTGCTTGTTTTCTAATTGTATCATCTAATTAATTTAATACTACTTTCCTCACTCCCAAGTCAATATATTACACTATGCATTTATGGTAATAGTGATTACACTAATACTTGATAAGTACAATTATTAAAATATTAATATCTCCTTTATTTATACACTTTTCTTTATTTGTGTGAGAGTCAAATGTGTCGCTCATTATGGGACAGAGGGAGTAGTTATTTTGGTGATCTCACCATTAAAACTTAATTGGTTCTACAACATGCCAAATATATAAGTGAGACCCATTGAGATTTAGTGGTGAGATCACCAAGATAATCCCCTCTTGTTGGATTTAAACACGATAGGATCTAATGTCATTCCCTAGTGCATCCAGAACCATTCCTTCCTTACAACAGTTTAAATTATCAATTAATTCCCTGCTACATCTGTAAACGATGATGTTCCCTTTGTTAATTTATTTCACAAGTCCCCTTACTATTGCTTTCTAAAGGTTATTATTTTTCACACTATCCTTTGTGTCCTAATAAAAAATAAAAAAAAACTTCCTTGCATCGAATGTACATTTCTTGGATACTCTTGAGCCCATAATGTTTAAATGCTTGTCCCATATGGCAGGGTCTACATTTCTAATCTAAGGATGTCTTATTTAATGGGTTTGGTTTCCCTAGTCTTCATAGGTTAGATCACACCTCGACCAGATCCTCTATCCCTATTTTTGCCCAGCTTCTGTAACCGTTGGCTGTTCTGTGTCAATTACAATTGTAACATCATTCAGAAAATTTACTTTGCTGTCTTCTGGTGTAATGCAGACTCAATTACTGCTCTCTGGTCTTTTAATCTACTTTTTCACAACTTTAGATACACGGTCTCTGGTCTTTTAATCATCATTTAATCTACGTCATTTAATCTACATTCCTCCATGCTTAAATTTTACAGCTAAACTTAATTCTGATGCTATTCACATAAAATGAAAAAAAAAAATGCCTCCAGTTTTATCTGTTGGTTAAAATGCGAAACTAAATAAGATCTACAATGGCTGCTCTGTTCTGCATTTCATGGCTTTCGGATTTCTAATTTGCTCAAGATCTTCTCTTTTTGCTGTTTCTTATCTGCAAAATAGTTACCCTACATCATCCTTTTCTTTCTTGTCCAGACTATAATAAATCATTTGATTCATATTTTTTTGTTTCATAATAGCATCACACATAGTGCTCTTTTTTATTGTTTAATTTGTGTGATCTAGAATATTGCATCAAGTGATATATTTTCATTTGACATGGCGTATTATGTGATGATTGCAGGTAGTCATTCCACTGCATGAGCTAAAAGCAGTGAATCCTTCATCTAATACAGCCAATCCTGCTGAAAAGTACATCCAAGTGATCTCTGTCGACAATCATGAATTTTGGTTTATGGGCTTCTTGAACTACGATAACGCTGTGGGCTTTCTGCAAGATGCATTTCAAGCAGGCAAAGTAATACAGTCAGAAGCATAGTCTGTTTATACGTTCTAGTTTCAAACCAGCAAATATATGTCACGCCTTTACACTATAGGCTTGGAATTGTTGATAAACCAGCTAATTTTTGGCATTTTTGTTGATATGAATTTACTGTAGGATTCATACCTTGGACCATTTATGGAGATCGATCGGAATAGTTAGAAAAGTGGTCTGTGGACATTCTTGCATGATCTGTAACAAAACTTGTTAGCAATTATAGTTGGTGAACTATGTTTTATTTCCTCCGTTGAAAGGTTCATAACTCATATTTTGGATTAGTTTCCTATTATGGGAATCATTTTCTATCGAATTTTTTAGATAGGGTATCACGCCAGGTTCACAACAAGATAAAGTAGATTGTTCTGATCATTTTCTTGTTTTTTTAGCGAAATTATTATATTTTTCTTACTTTTTTGAGAGGAATATTTTTCTTACCTTATATTTTGTTGTGTTTAACTTCTTAAATAAATAAAATAAAATACATCAAACTATAAACGAAATGTTCATGTTCTATATTGTTTCAACAGGTACAATAAATGTTACCATTTGGCCATCCAGAAACAGAAATACTTATTATGAATACTTGACCAAAACTAATTTTGCTCAGATTGGAATCAAATGCATAAAAATTTGTCAATTGTTGGAACATGAATTAGTTCAAGCAAAGTTGAGTTACCTCAGACGCACTAGAGGCAGTGCAATTTATAAGTTAGAACTACAAGACTGAACAAACAAGAGCTGCAACTAGCAGAAGCAACAAAAATCAAAATAAAAGAAGGGAAACAAAAGCTGAAAATTGCAGCAATTGCAGCAATGCTGGAGATTTTTGTCGAGTCCTTTTTATATGATTAAGTGACCTTGAAAGACGAATATAAAAGATGTTAAGGGGATGTGTGATTTATGTTACTCTAATTATACAATATGTATTTTTATATTGGAATATACGAATTAATTTGCTTTTTATGAACTATCGTAGGTCCTTACAAAGTAAGGAGGAGCTATGTTTTGTGTTGTTGGTTTTAACTGTATCTCGTGACCATGCATCCTTGAGTTATGCGTCTCAAATTTTATTCATGTATGTGATAAATTCTGCTAAGACTTGGAAAGTCTGTGTAACTAAGTCCTTCTTTGTTGGAAAGATCTCTTTTACTGAGCAGTGATTCGAGTCCAACGAAAGGAGACAGACGGTATTAGGACTAGTGATCCTTTTTAGAGAACCAAGCTTTAGTAATTTTCAGTCTTCCATTAAAGAGTGATACACGTTGATTTGGTGGGGTGAATTTTAAATTATACTAGAATGAGACCCGCGCATTGCGGAGTGTTATATAGTTAAATCGTAAATGTTCAAATGAATGAGATGCTAATATCATCTTAAAGATGAAAATAGTGTATTAAGGGAATATTAACATTCTTCTTTATACATGAAAGTTTGTATTCTAAATTAGCTTTAACAAAGTTATTTTATTTCGAACATTACCTTTTTTAGAACTAACTTAGAAACTTAGATCTGCTAAAACAAACAACAAAACAAGAATTAAATTCTTACTTTGAATCGCATCATAAATTATCAATTCGTATCATGCTTGAATCAATACGAATAACAATTTGTTGATTCGTATCATCTGAGTTCTCTGGTCTTGTGATTTACCTGAATGAATCGTATCACCGTTCTTTGATTCGTATCAATCTTCATTTGAATTTTTTTGAATATCATATCAAATATTCTTGATTCGTATTAATCTTCATGCCAAAACTCCTTTTTTCTATACCTTTGAATCATATCAAATATTCTTGATTCGTATCGATCTTCATCTAGACACTTCTGAAACGTATCAAATATTCTTGATTCGTATCAATCTCATAGATTCAGATTTTATCTTTTTTCACGTGTCTGAATCTAATCGTACTTAACATGATTTGAATAATATAGTTGTTTTTGCCACAAAAATTGCACTTGTCACTCGTGTCTATATTTTTTATAGTCAAAATAGAAGATAAATAGTAGTTCTAGTGCCCAAATTCTTTGAAGTGGCTTCAAAATGAAAGCTAGTACCTCATAACAATGGTTCTGACACAGTCTGTGAATGAAGTTACATGTTTGGATGATAAAGTTTGTCAAAGTATTTCAAATAGGAAATCCTTAGGAACTAACTCCAAATTTTTTGTTAGCATAATTTCCCAAATATATCCCACATTAAGCTCAACTACGTTGTAACCTTGAATAGACCTCTAAATGTGTGTGATGATATATACCTTGAATGTATGTTTAGAATTGCTTTAATCGCATAGCAAGGTACAATCACACGACGACTGGAGTATGACAAATGCCTTGACCAGCCCTACTGGATTTAGGAGGTACATACGTGTATCTTGAAATTTTATGTGTTTGAAAGTATGAGTATCTTCTCTAAGCATGTTTTGTTTGCATGGAAGTGGTAAGCTAGTCAAGTATGCTGGTGTGAGGAATAACGATCTGAGAAAATCTTCGAAAAGGTATGTTTCATTCTTTAAATTAATGTAAATTCTAACTTCTTGTTATTGCGTTGCTTGAGAACAAGTAACAATTTAAGTTTGGGGTTGTGATGACAAACATCATATGACATTTTTGCAATATTTTAAGTACTTTTGTTTGCACTTGAAGAAAAATAAGATGAGAGATAGAGGAGTTGTCAATTGTTTTGAGGAACATATTGTATTGTTTTTACTCGAGTCATTGTAATTCACTTTTATCATAGATCATGCAACTCCATAGGTGTTTTGAACGTTTTGTAGTGAAAAATCATGTAAATCGACAAATCAAGACATCACGTAAAGGATCAAGGATAGGAAATTGAAGACCAAAGGTTCTTAGAAGGTTATTGAAGACAATACAAAGTGAAGAAAAATCATTTCAAGATCTTAGGAGTTCCCAGACGGAAGAACGATCGAAAACATGATGAAAATGCAAGAAAACGCACAAGAGAGGCTGCCTCAGGCATCCCTACGCCTGACCCATGCGCCCTTACGCTTGGGACAACAGTTGCTACTGCCCAAGGTGCCTGCCCTCATGTTACCTTGCGCCCCGGTGCGGCCAGATTTGACTTTTTGCTTATTTTTCAAGCTGGATCGGTGCAAAAAGCCCAGTTTTCTTATCTTAAATCCTAAGTAATCATATGCTGCAAATAGAGACCCTTGCACACATTATTTCTCATTCAAAAACTGAGGGTTCAAGACAAGATTTCTTCCTCCTCTTGTTTTCTTTAAGATATATTTTTCTATTGTTTTGTTATGATGTATGTTGCCATGGCCAATAAACCTTTTGATTTGGGTTCCAAGATGAAACCCTTCTTATTTGTTGGATTTTATTAATAAAGTTTTCATTAAGTTATACTTTTATTGTGCCCGATTTAAATTAGTCAATGCATGCTCATTAATGCTTTTTCAAAAGAGATCTCCGCTTCGTAATCTTGAAAATTGAAAATTGATATGTTCATTAGCTGTTCTAGTTACTTATTTCATAATCATGTTGATGAAATTCAAGTTTGAAACCTAACTGTTTCTACTCTCTTCTTTGGACAACGCTGCAACATAACCTAGGTTAGTACATAATATATCTTGTTGTGAGAAGCTTTGTATGAGTTTTTAACCCTTTTTTTGAATCGAGTTTTTAATTGTTGATTTCAGTAAATCATGAGTAGGCAACTCATAGCTAATTGATTCCTAAGTTAATTCCAATAAAGACGAAGGGGGATTCAAGGATTCCCTAATCGTCGTTAATAAATTGAACCACAAACCTAATCTCGCATTGGATAGAACAATTTAACCTTGAAAATCAATTCAAATATATTTTACTTTCACTCTTTGAAATAAGCTTTACTAATTACTGAGTTGATTTACAATCCCTGTGGAGAACGATAAACTTACTACTTTATTACTTGTTACGATTTTGGCACTTGCCAATTTCGTCCATCAACCACTCCTAGAACATCATCCTAGAAGCATTGAGGAGAAAGGAGTAAGTTCTTGGTATTCGATGAGTAATTTATATAACAGGTCGAAATATATTTTGGCTCATTATGAGAAATGAGGTATATGTCTTTTTTCTCCACCCATTCCCATGTTTTATCTTCATGTGAATTATTAATTTGATTATTGCCACTTGCTTGTTTGATTATTGTACTTCACCATAATTTTTGGTTCTTAGAAGTGCATTTCCTTACCTTTAGATGCGTTGTTATGTTATTATGCATTACAAAAGCTCTATATGTGTAGAATACTTTTAGTTATAAATGTTGCATTCCTTAATTGCAGTTTTATGCTGGTGTTTCGTGTGTATGTTTCTTGTTGCATGCTTTCTCATATCCAAAGCGCTTATATTGCATGCTTATGTATTTAATTGTGATTGCATACTTGTATGTTCCTACTCTCTTATACTATCCTTTGTCAAATGTTTACATAGTCATTTACCTCCTTTTGATGTTGTCAAAGGGGGAGAGATTATGTTGATGTATATATACCTAAATAACTAACCTAAATTGTTGGCCTAAGTGTTGCCTATTTATATGATATGATTTGCATATGCATATGTAGGTATATTTTCCTTTTTACCTCTTTGCTTGTATGCCAAGTTTCAGGGAGAGCTAAGTGCTAAATTCATCAACATTAGGTTGACATAATAAAAAAGGGGAGAATGAAGTTGCCCTTGGTGTTGGAGTTGTTTTGATGATGTTTGATTAATACTAGGTATTAAGTCTGTTGATGATGTTTATTGTTTACATGTTCATAATAGTATATGTTAAAGCACCTAGCCATCCATAATATTAAGTTTCTTCAAAGTGTCTTATGTGTCAAGTTTCATTATGTGGCAAAACTCCTTTTTCTATACATTTGAATCATTTCACAAATTGTTGATTAGTATCATGCTTGAATCGAATCACAATTTGTTAATTTGTATAATTTGAGTTCTCTGGTCATGTGATTTGCCTAAATGAATCGTATTAGTGTTCTTTGATTCGTATAAATCTTCATCTGAAAACTTTTTAATCATATCAAATATTCTTGATTCGTATCAAACTTAATGGAAAAACTCCTTTCTTCTATACCTTTGAATCATATAAAATATTCTTTATTTGTATCAATCTTCATTTGAAAACTTTTTAATCGTATCAAATATTCTTGATTCGTATCAATCTAACAGCTTCAAATTTTCCTTTTTCACGTGTCTGAATCGAATCATACTTAACATGATTTGAATACTATAGTTGTTTTTGCCACAAAATTGCACTTGTCACTCATGTCTATATATAGCCATACCCATACACCTTCCAACTCATAAAATCAATTACAATTAACATTCTAGAGTCTCCAAACTTCTCTCTTCACTTTCTCTTCATATTAAACACCTTTTCTAAGATTCTTTGTGTATATTGAGTCATAGATTACTAGAGTGCTACAAGAATTGTACATTGGTTTCTTTTAGGAAACTTGATTGAGGATCAAGGGTCTAAAGGAAAAGAAGGGTTTCTTTCTACCAATAACGTGAATTGTGGGGGTCTTTCTAACTTCTCAAGTTCAAGGGGATCCAAACTTCAGACATATAAAAGAAGAATTCAAGGTGAATGAATTCCAAGAATTGCATAGGAGCTTAAGTATCGAAGACTTTGAGAATTTCCAGTTTAAAGAGTTCTTGAAGACTGGTGGTGTTTTGGTTGTTAGGATTGAAGATTAGGGTTATTGAGGAAATATTTTGTAATCATAACAATAGTGGAAGTCCTTGATAAATACGTTTTCTATCAAGAATGGTGGAGGTTCCCCGAAGCGAGGACGAAAAGGGGAACCACTATAAATTTTGGTGTTCTTCTCTTCCCTATCCTTTTAGATTTTTGTATTGCTATTTGTATATGAATGAAACCATTTGATTTGATTGTGATTATTTTTACTATACTTAACCTAATCTTAATTACTTGAATTATGATTCTTTCAAATTCCATTTTATCACATTCAAGCTTCAATTAAGCTTCAAACTATTAATTCAAATAGGCTTGGTCTGAGATTGTTTAGTTTAGAAATTTGTTTGCTTGAATATTGATATTTGATGTGCTTAATAAGACTCAATATTTAAACCTCTTAATTCTACTTTGAATCTTAGTTATTACTCATTGTCTTAGAATTGTTGTCATTGTCTCGCACAAATCCGATAAGTCACAAGTTTTCAGTTCACGCTTTCACAAACTCTTGAAAATTGAAAAATTCTATTCACCCCCTTATAGCGCATCTTCTTTTTTTTTCTTCTTCATATAGACCAACAAGTGGCATCAGGTGTCTGGTTTCTTCATAAAGGGTTAACTACCGGAAGAGTCGATATGACGAACAAATAGCCTAAGAGGGCGTATAATAGAGCTCCAATTTTTGACGGAGAAAACAATGACTATTGAAAAGAATGCATGAACATCTATATCCAATCTGGAGACATGGAAGTTTGGGACCAACAAGTTTCCGGACCTTCCACTGACAGAGCTGTCACCTCATGGAAAACTAATATAATAAATAAAAGTTATATTTTGTAGTAAAATAAATATGTAAAATGTAACTTATTTTACCAAATTTAAACTTTTATTCTGAAATCAACCTTCAATAATAAAAAAAAACCTATACAAAGTTAAATGAGAAGAAATGGTAGTTTGACAATACATAGTTTTGTATTACGTCAAAAAAATTTAATGATGTAAATCACGGATTTTAACTTTTTTGTAGTTCATTAAATTACATATAGTTGAGTATATATGATGTATTTTAACTAATATTTTAAAAAATTACTGGAAGGGTGAAACTAATAATAATTAAAATGACACTGACGGTCATTATACAACTAATTTCAAGAGGATTTCAACTTTATCTCTCGAGTTTACAAGGTCAACCCATTACCACTGAGGTAGCACCTCATGGACCAAAATTCATTTTTTTTCTTCCGCAAATCCGGTTCATATGAACATTGTTTTAAAAGTCAAACCTTAACCTGTGATTTAATATGCAAGAAAAGCATGCCGAAAATCAGGAGAATAAATGCATCTTTTAAAAGAGTCTAAAACATTAAAATTATTTTAGTAATTTGATATATAATTTCTAACATATTTTAAATTTATATCATGACTTTTTTCTTTCAACATCAATGCACCGTTTTTATTTAAGAAAAGTCCTTAGAAAAACTATGACCATTGAGGCTGGAGAGAGTGGGGAGTGATCATTGGTGTACGAGACATGTTAATGAGCAGTTCTTAAGAAGTTTTTATCAAAATTAGCATATGAATGAATCAAACTCACATCAGAATGGTTACTTGAGTTATAACAATTAATTAATTAATATTACATATACCAACAAAATGTATCTTCTTTCGTTAGCCCATGTAATAAAAATTTCGTAGTTATGATTGCTTGATTGGATTATTGGATTAGTTTTGGGGTGTGTGACATTTAGAAAAGTACTTTGAAAAGTGTATGCAAATGAGTACAAAACACGTTGGAAAAACTTGTTTTGGTTTTTAGGGTCAATCGATAATACTTCAATTCCTTTGGGGAATTACAAGTGGTATTAGAGCAGACCTCTCCCAATACGATGTAGTTCAGGGACAAACAAACCTGAAGCTAGTGGACATGTAATGTCCGAAATTGACAAGAGCAACAAGTGGTCTCCGATGTGCAAGACATTACAATGAGCGGCTCCTGACACCTCTTAGGCGTACCAAATTTACATCAGAATGAGAGGGTGATGATAGGTGATGACATATCATCTTACGTTATTCTTAACATGTTTTTCAGTTTATTTTAGTAGGATTTAGCAGCAAAAAGGAGGAGTATTAGAACAATTCCCTATGATTTCAGGACTTTTGTAATGTTTTCTATATTTGAGTCTGTAATTCTACTTTTCCCGAAATATAGAAATTTAATGGGGTTTTTGAAGTAATTCACGAAGAAATCATGCAAATCGGCAAATCAAGAACATCCGAAGAATTGTGTAGAGTCAAGAAACAAGAAAGAAGATTCGAGAGGCCTCAAAAGACTTACAAATGGGAGGAATTCTGTTCCCAAAGTACTGAGGGAAGTTATTTGAAGACGAAGACCTAAAAACGACGGAAAATCGGAGATTGGGCCCGGAAGAAAGACAAAATGCGCCTAGGGAATTTGGAACATGCCTAGCGCATGATATGACAAGCCATGCACCTAGGGCATGCTTTGAGCTTGTCTCACATGCGCCTAGGGGATTTTGTATGCGCCCGTGCATGCAAAAACCCGGGGTGCAACTGTCTTTTCCTGCTTCCATTTTGGGTAAAGCTCACACTTTTAGCGCAAACCCCTAGGAATTGGAGCTTTAGCTTCTCACTATAAATACCAGCCTTCCTCATTCAGAATTTCTCGTTAAGAACTATGACAGTTGAAGAGGAAGGCGGCTTTGGAGTTTCAGGATAGTTTCTATCTTCTCCTTGATTTTCTAGCGTATGTTTTTATCTTTAGTAATTTGTTTTTAGTTACCATGTGTAACTAAATCTTTTTAGGTTAGAGTTCTAAGATGAACCTCTGTATATTTTTGTTGGATATTTATTTATTTTAATATGTCATTTATTATTTTATTTATTCTTTTGTTCGCTATTAAGTTTTATTAGTATGTAGTTTTATTTCTGTGAGAGGTGCAACCTTAGATTAGGTACTTAGGTTGTGACATGCCCTAATATAGCTATCACTATCTGGATGCATATATATTGATATTTATATCCCTTTACTGATAACTATCTGTCTAGGAAGTAAGTGATTCTTAACTAGCCAAAGATACCATAGGAATTGTTGACCTTAGGTGTAGGTACCTAGTTGCTAGAAACCGTTGGGTCGTGTGGTGCATTACCGAACCTAGGAATTAACTCGTTAGTAATTAGGGAAACAAACACCTAGCTGTCCGACTTAAAGCTACAACCTAATAGAACCATTCTCTTGAAACCCTTAGTAAGGTAGACGTAGATTAGGGCTGCCCGTTTGTAGAACTACTAAGAAAGCATAAAGAGAGTGTGCTATGAGTCTCCTAAGGTTCATAGATGGGCAGACCTAAAGGAACCTTGGACTTCATTGCCTTGTGAAACACTGAAAGTCTAATATAAAATTTATGTTTCAATTACCTTTGAATTAGCAAGACCTCACACGTAAGGATCACTGTACGATCAACAGGTGCAGTTAGCCATCGAAGGGAGAAGCCTAATAGGCACCCAGTGTCTAGAAACCGTTGGGTCAGGTGGTGCCTTACCTAATTAGGAACATCTCAATGGCCTCATCACTTTTATAGTGTGCCTAAGATAAATAAACGCTACATATATTTTAGTTATTATCCAACAATGAATATACAAAGGGGATTCGAAGAATCATAACCGCTGCTTACTTTTCTGCAACCAAAACAGGTAAACTTGCTATGTTGCAAACAGATAAAAATTGCAAGTCTCTTTTAACCCTTAACTTTTATATCGTCAACTTAATAAAAATAAGCAACGCGAATTGTTTGGACGAAAGGACAATCCTTGTGGGTACGATACTCTACTTATCACTTTATTACTTGGTAAACAATTGGTACACTTGCCATAAGCCTACCGATTCGGACCATCAACAGGTCATCTTATGTTATTCTTAGCATGTTTTTATGTTATTTTTAGTAGGATTTAGCAGCAAAAAGGAGGAGTATTAGAATGATTGCCTATGATTTCAGGAGTTTTGTAATGTTTTCTATATTTGAGTCTGTAATTCTAGTTTTCCCAAAACATAGCAATTTTAGGGGGTTATTGAAGTAATTCACGAAGAAATCATGCAAATCGGCAAATCAAGAACATCTGAAGAATTGTGAAGATTCAAGAGGCCTCAGAAGACTTACAAATGGGAGGAATTCTGTTCACAAAGTACCGAGACAAGTTATTTGAAGACAAAGACCTAAAAAAGACGGAAAATCGGATATTGGGCCCAAGATATAGACATCTTGCACCTAGGGCATTGAAAAATGCACAAGGCATGAATATGGCAAGCCATGCACCTAGGACATTTACCATGTGCCTAGGAAATTCTTTTTTCCTCACTCTCATGCGTCTAGGGCATTTCTTATGCGCCCTGTGCATGCAAAAATGCGAGGTGCAACTGTCTTTTCCTGCTTCCGTGTTCGAAAAAGCCCACACTTTTAGCCCAAACTCAGGTAGGAACTCTCACTATAAATATCATCCTTCCTCATTCAGAATTTCTCGTTTAGAATTGTGGCAGTTCAAGAGGAAGGAATCTTTGAAGCTTCGGGAGAGTTTCTATCTTCTCCTTGATTTTCTAAGGAATTTTTTTATCTTTAGTAATTTGTTTTTAGTTACCATGTGTAACTAAATCTTTTCAGGTTAGAGTTCTAAGATGAACCTCTGTATATTTTTGTTGGATATTTATTTAATTTAATGTCGTTTATATTTTATTTATTCTTTTGTTTGCTATTAAGTTTTATTAGAAAGTAGTTTATTTTTGTGAGAGGTGCAACCCTAGATTAGGTACTTAGGTTGTGACAGGGCCTAATATTGCTATCACTAACTAGATGCTTATATCTTGATATTTATATCATTTTACTGATAACTCTCTGTCTAGGAAGTAAGTGATCATTAACTAGCCAAAGATGCCATAAGAATTGTTGACTCTAGACGTAGGTGCTTAGTGGCTAAAAACTATTAAGACTGGGTGGTGCCCCACTAAACCTAGGAATTAACTAGGTAGTAATTAGGGAAACAAGTTCCTCGCTAAAGGAAATAAGTTGTAACCTAATAGAACCATTCTCTTGAAACCCTTAGTAAGGTGGACGTAGATTAGGGTTGCCCGTTTGTAGAACTACTAAGAAAGCGTAGAGAGAGTGTGCTATGAGTGTCCTAAGATTCATAGATGGGAAGACCTAAGGGAACCTTGGCCTTCATTGCCTAGTGAAACACTAGAAAGCCAATTTAAGTTTATGTTTCAATTACCTTTGAATTAGCAAGACCCCGATATAAGGATGACCGTGCGATCAACAGGTGCAGTTAGCCATTGGAGGGTTAGACCAAAGTAGGTTAGTAACATCCCAACGACCTAATCACTTGCACAGTCTACCTATGATAAATAAACGCGACATTACTGTTACTTAAATTCCAACAATATATACAGAGGGGATTCGAAGAATCCTAACCGGTGCTTACTTTTTTGCAACCAAAAACAGGTAAACTCGCTGAGTTTGCAAACATATAAAAATTGCAACTTAACTTTTATAATGTCAACTTACAAAAATAAGTAACACAAATTGTTTGGATGAAACGACAATCCATGTGGATACGATACTCTATTTATCACTTTATTACTTGGTAAACGATTTGGTACACTTGACGAAATCGTTCTATCAGAGGGATCCTTAGATATAGTAGGTAAGACACTGCATGATTGAAAGAAGTCTTATAAGAATTGTTTGGTACTATCTATAGCGACAAGATTCATCTTCTTTTTGGTATCCCATTCTATAATCCACAGTTAAGTATGCTCGACTTTGAGCAATTACGAAATTACCTTCTGGGGAGTTTCCTAGAAAGCTTGTGAGTGAGGACAAAACAGGCTGAAAAGACTCGTGTTGGTTTGTTTTGTCACTCGGCAATACTTAAAGTCATATGGGGAGTTACAATGTGGTTGAAGGATGACTTATGATAATTGATTGGTGTTATCTTTACCCAAAAATTACATCTTTTTTTGGGTAGTCTATACCATAAGAATTTCATAATTAAGCATGCTTGTTTTAGAGAAAGAAACTTTGGTATGAATGTTCCTTTGGGAGCTACTCAAAAAGCGTATAAGGATAAACCTGGGTGAACAAACTATTATTGATTAGTAGGGACACTTACGAATTCATAGAGTAGTTTGAGATGTTACAAAAATTGCATCGCAAAATTATCTTAAAAAGTGAGTCAATCCTAGACCTAGAAAAAATAAAACTTGTATGAACAATTATATTAAATGACATGGTTTAGTAGTGGAAAAAGCAGGAAAAATGACAAAAACAAGTCTTCAAAGTGAGTTTATCCTTCTCCATAAATGAAAAGCAATTTAAAATCACAGGTAGTGACTATAACATCTTATTTTAATGTGTATAAAATTTGTAGGTAGTAAAATAAAATAAAAGACCAAAAGTGATATATTTACGAAGACTAAAATTAAACAATTATTTTTAGAGTAAATTACTCTCCCCTCTTCTAAGAGAAGCTTAAATTACACTTCTCTTCCCTCCCTGTTGTTCTATATGGCTAATAAAGTTGCCACTAGAGGAGGGTCAATAGCCGTTTGAAAATTTTACGGAGTTTTAGCGAAAGCAATTTAAAATGTTTTGACTAATTGGAAACAAGCTTGAACAATTACAAAAAGTTAAGACTATGTGCTAATAAGATTTAAAATAGAATTGAGTGATTCAAAATATAACTCTTATTTCAATCAAATATTAATAGTACTTGAACAATTTGTAAAACAAGACAATTTCAAAGTCAAACCTTTAAGGGATAATAACAAGCTACAAATCAAAAACACAGTGTATATGCAATTGATGAATTGGTTGTGAATTGAAACTAATTGATCCAAATAAAATACTGAAAACGTAATTCAAGGAATTTGGTCAATTTTAATCAAAAACAACTTAGATCAAAATCAATTTCTATTCTATCAATTAATCAATTAAACATATATAACTATTAAAATTAAAGAGGATGAGGGATAAGAGAAACACACCAAGATTTTTATAGTAGTTCGCTCTTTCGTCCTCGCTTCGAGCTACATCTACACTTCTTGGTGAAAAACGCCTCCACCATGGACTTCCACTATTAGTAACAATGTTCAATACAAATGTTATTACAAGAGTTCCTTGAAACTATCCTAGTTCTTCAACCCCTATGTAAGCACTCCCCCAAACTTCAAAGAACATTTGAATTTGGTGCTTCTTGATGTCTTCGAATCCTCAATTACCCGTGCAACCCTTCGAACTCAAGCTCAAGCTCTTTGATGCTACGTTCGTCAAATGGATCCCCTTGAACACCAAAACAATTAGAAAGAACCCCCAAGACATTTGGAGGTGGAATGAGATTATTCACTTCACTTTCGAGCTTTGATTAAACCCAAACAATTTCCTTGAAAGAACCAACTTACAATCCCTATTATCACTCTAGCAAATCATATGACTCAAAGTACAAAGTGATTTTGAGAAAAAGTGTGTAATCTTGAAGAATTTATGAACAATGAGTTTTTGAGACCTAGAGAGAATAGATGCAAATGATTCAATAGTTTAGGTGTTATGAGGAAGTGTGTATATATGTAAAAGGGTGGAAAGTGCAAAATTTCGGCCAAAAGTAACATAGTGAATCGATTCACTAAATGTGTGAATCGATTTAGACAGCTAAATGACAAGCATGATGACTATGAAGATTGATACGCATCAGACTCCTTTTGAATCGATTCAAATGTTCTCAGATGAAGATTATTATGATTCAAATTTTTATGAATCCATTCAACCAAAGTCAAAAAGTTTTCATGATACGATTCAACATAATTTGAATCGATTCACTGTGATGCTAGTCATGAAACTTTGAATCGATTCAAACAGAACAAGGAAGGATTTTGACACACAAAAATGAAGTTATCTATACACGACACCACATAAGACACCAAGGGATCACTTGACACAACGAGACATGGTTTGCTAGGTGCTTTAACAAGTTTCTAAGTTAGAACTAATCAACATAATGAACAACATCAAAAAATCTAGCTATCTAAACATCATCAAAACATAAACTAACAGTAATATCATCTTCACTCCCCTCCCCTCATGTTATAATATACATTCCCCTCATTTGAAAGTAAAAACCAAAAATAAATTATACACTTCTCCCCTAATTAAGAGATGTTTGGATTATAATTCTCTCCCTTAAAAATTATTTATGTAATTCAATTTAATCCATTTTTACATCCTTCAAAATAAATCCATTTTTACATAAATAAATATTTTAATGATATCTACAAATTTTGATTCACCATTTAAAAATAATAATTCATTTTATTTTTAATTTAAATGTCAATAATAATAACAATTTGATTATTTTATTATTAACAAAATGATTTAGAATATAATATACATTTTTTATCACACAAATATGTCATTAGTTTTATTAATTTTAAAAAATTAATTTATTTTGTATTGTATCACATTTTATAATAATTTTTGAAACTACATGTTAATGATATTGTACACCAAAAATAGGGAAAACTATTATTTGGATTTTTATTATAATAAAATGGATGCGCACCCTTTTTTACCGTTCCGTGTGCATTACATTTTCGTTTCTATACTATTAAAAATAAAAATGGTAAATATTAATGGAGGGAAGTGTAGATTTTAACATTAGAGGGGAGGGAAATGTAATTCAAGCTTCTCTCAAAAGAGGGAAGTGTAATTTTTTCTAATATATTTTGCTTAAATGGGGAGGGAAATGTATACTTTGACATAAGAGGGAAGGATAATGTAATTTAAGCATCTCTCGTGAGAGGGGAGGATGATTTACTCTTATTTTTAGGAGAATGTTTAACAACCAAAACAAGTAACTTTTAATAAAAAAAATGGTGTAATTATTACTTAATCAAAAGTCAAAAGTGATATTTTCAAGACAAATTTTCCATTTATAATTTTCTTAATTATTGTCCTGAGGCCACTGGTTAGCGAGACCTTTATTTTTATAGGGAGTTAAATCAAAACTCTTAATAATTATAGGTATCATTATCATATTTAAGTCTATGTTTAATATTCAACTTTATCCTAACAATTTGAAATATTTTCAAATAGAGATATGAATACAAAGAAATGACCAATTCACCTTAACAAATGAGCGTATAAATCCTCATATATGTATAACTACTTTAAACACATGCTTGTTAGTATTTTTCTATTAAAAATTATGGTAAAATTAGTCTCTAAATAAAATCATTCATGTTTAGCTCTCAATTTATCAACCAAATTGAATGCAAAATATCAACAAAAATATTTGTACGAACTAAATCTAATAATATGGTATTTTTATCCAATTAAAATTATATTTAACCATATTACTACATTTGATATTCACCAATGATATTTTAACCAATAAAATTTAACATAATACCTTCGTGCCTACATATACCCTCTTGAGAATTTTCTTTGCAGATTTTTATAAGATCTCTCTCAAATTTTTAAGTGTTATAATTAATTCTTTACAAAACATACCCTAACCGTGTTACATCTTATCTAGAACATGTAACAAAATACTCTAATATAAACATTGACTAATTATCTCTTCTAAATGGTAAACTTGTAAAACTTTACAAATTGTCAATAAATTTAAAACTACATTATATTTTCTTGATTCACATGATTGACTCAAGGGGCTCCTATAAGACTACAATATGGATAAAGACATATGGAAAACATATGGATAATCCTGAGATTAAATGGAGTTTGAAAAATTGATCTTTCCTTTCTCTAAATATTAAAGGGGTAAATATGTTTTTGATGCTTATAAATATTTTAACTTTTCATTTTAGACTTCTAAAGTTTTTATTCGACTTTTAGTCTTTTGAAGTTTTTCGTCACAACTTTTGGTGCATGATTTTAAGTCAACTCATGTGTATCAGTCAAAATTTTGGTTTTTTTCGCACCCATGTCTAATACATTATATAATTCTCTCTTGCAAAAGTTTATTTATTTTTTTTAACAAATGATGAATAAAATATGAATTTCTAAGTTTTTGGGGCTTAAAATGTCATATTTATTTCATGTTTTGTTGAAAAAAATCAATTTTTAAGGAGAGATTATTATAATATTCTAAAGATTTATGCAAAATTTAATATAAAATCAGAAGGGTACACATGACCTTACTTAAAAAATGGGACCAAAATTGTAGACGGAACTTTTGGAGGGCTAAAAGTCAATTTTTTTAAGGGGACTAAATAAAAATTCAGAATATTTATATAAAACAAAAACATATTTAACCCAATATTAAAAATTCTCTCAAAAAAAAACCCAATATTAAAAATCATTTTAGTATTTTGATATTATGATTCCTACATCATTATTTTTCACAAGTTTAATTCGTATACTTTAGCTAATCTTTTGAGACGATTCATAGGTTAAATTTCAATACCTCTCTTAGTCGAGATTCAAACATTAGTTCACCATATATAAAAAAGTGTAGCCCCTTCTGTTAATTTTTATTATATATTTCTTTTAGCAACAAAATAATAGTGAAAAAGAAATCACTTTTTTATGGTAAAAGTTAATAAATTAAGTTATATTTATTCGAAAAACTAAGTAATGACGTATTACATATTAATTACATAAAATAGAACTATGAAGTCAAAAAGAGAAATAGTAACTACACCCTAAACACAAATAGATTAAGGGTCATGTTAACTTGTGCCCTAAAGACACATGTTAACGAATCCAAAATGAGCAACTTTGCATTGGGAAACATGATAATTTAACTTTTAAGAAGTTGACTGCATGACTTTTAATACGTATATTTATATAATAAGTTTCTTAACATGAGTCGTTGAAGGGCTCGTAGATTAAATACATGCATCTCTTTGCACTATATTAGCACCGACATTTAATTTTTCTCACAGGACAATAAATTGTTTGACTATGAACAATTTAAGTCTCTTTTAAGTAAAATTTTAAGATATGTTTTTTCTTATGTGACCATTATATAAAGCGGTGGATGGAGCTAGAACAAATATTGAGAAAGACATAGCAACAAAAATTAGAAAAACATATCATAGTGTTACTCTTCCAATAGAGAGTTATGTTCACTTCGATCCCATTGTTTGTTATCTTTTCAAGCCTTTGCCTGTTATCTAAGCAGATGGAAACTAATGAAAATGAGGAAGGGGTAGTCATGGCTAATATTACTGAACCAACAAGTTACGTTGAAACAACTAAAACCTCGAACCATCATGATGAAGAAACCCTAATGAATTCTCAAAGCAATAGCTTTGAAGAAAAGTTCAAAGAGTGTAGAAAGAATCACGCTTCCAGCATTGGAGGCTACGCTCTTGATGGTTGTGGCGAGTTTTTACCCGCTGGAATTGAAGGAACCATCGAATTTTTCAAATGTGCTGCGTGTAATTGTCACCGAAATTTTCATCGGAGAGAAAATGGTGTTGTTAATGAAGAGAATATTTCCCTTCCTTTTAACAACCCCCGTTTCCCTCAGCCGACTCCCTTCTCGACGGTTTTTCAAACTCCAACAGGTTACCATCATGTGACTGGGACTTCTAGGGGGGCAACTACTTCTCTTCCTTCTTCAGTTGTTCATGATGAGGCCCACTTTCCAAGGGGTGATCTTGGAGAAGGTGTTGTTGAGCCAATCTATCATGGTGATACTTATAGTGGTGGAGAAGGGTCGTCAAAATCAAAGAGATTCCGATCCAAGTTCACTCATTATCAAAAGGAAAGGATGCTCGGTTTTGCTATGAAATCGGGTTGGAAGATTCACAAGCAAGATGAAAATGCAGTTGAACAATTTTGTAACGAGATTGGTGTAAAGTGTAAAACTTTTAGGGTGTGGATGTATAACAACAAACACACCCTTGGAAATAAGCACTAGAAAATAGTAAACAATAATAATAATAATAACAACAATAATATGTACTGTTATATGTTCTAATTTCAACTTATATTTCATCAATTTAGATGATATGTGAATGCTTAAAGTGCTAGTTGATGTGAGGAAATATATTTTTTCCTTATCGTTGGGTTCATGTTTCATTTGAACTTTGAGAAATATTATTAATAACCTATAGTTGAAATTATATGTTTTACTTTTTACATTTATTTTTATCTAGTATTTGTATTTTTTTAAATTTGCGTTTGATCAATATTGTTGTAGAACATGGATGATATAAGTTGGAACAATGAGGATTAATTGGTTTATAGTTCAATTATGTGTTCATGTGTATGTTGAGTTTTGTTTATTTAATATAAAGTTAAAAATACTTATGTTAAATTTGTTATGCAAAAATTGGCATAAATTGTATCAAGTATGCTTGACGCTGAGAATTTTGTTTGTGGATGAAGAAACATTAACTAATTTTTCTCCTCTCCTCATTCTCCATTTTTATTGTCTTTCTTTTTAAGCTTGTATTTTGAATTTTTCTTTCTTGATCTTAAGTTTAAAGGGAAAACCTTTACACGAACTCGAACTCATTGAAAAACAAGTTCAAGAATATTTGAGTTCTAATGGCTATTTTGGTCATCTCCTTCATGCATCTTAGTTTTCCTGGAATCGAATTGACTCCATTATTTCTATCAATATTATTTGCTTTATAGATTTTCTTGTCTTTCATTCTCGTTCATATAAAAGAAACTAAGAAACTATCAATTGATTAGTATATTATCAGATATTTCAAGTCTATATGTGAATTAGTTGCCCAAAATTGAGTGGTGTTTGTTTAGATTTTTTGGTTGGTCAATCAAAACCAGTTATAAAAAAAATTGAAACTGTGATTACGTCATGATTTTTCATGTAGTTAATAAATACAAATAAATGTGTTGACTTAATCTCAATTGCGGTCGTAGAAATTACAAAATATTTAACGATATGACCCTGTTTACACGGGCTAAAGTTATCACCCATTAATAGGTTTCTTGATCTTTCCAAGTTCTTCACAAGTCTTCAGATGTCTTGCTTTGCCGATTTGCATGATTTCTTCGTGAATTACATCAAAACATCCTAGAATTGCTATGTTTCGGGAAGAATTGAATTACATGACTCAAATATAGAAAACAATACAAATGTCTCGAAATCATAAGCAATGTTTCTAATACTCCTCTATTCTGGATATAAAACCTACTAAAAATGACTGATAAACATACTAAGAATAACGTAAGATGACATGTCATCAATAACATATGGTTACTTAGGATTTAGGAGAGGAAAACAGGGCTTTTTAATTTGCATTGATCCAACTTGGAAAACAAGCAAAATCCACTTTATGCCCGCATTTGGGCGCTTGGAGTTACACACAAGGGGGCCTAAGGCAGCAACCAATGTTGTCCCAAGCGCTAGAGCACATGGGGTAGGTGCTTGGGCGCCTGAGGCAGCACCTCATGTGCATTTTCTTGCGTTTTATTCCTGTTTTCGATCGTTCTTCTGTCTGAAAACTCGAAAGAACTTAAAATGAATTTTACTCACTTTGTATTGTCTTCATTAACCTTCTAAGAACCATGTACATCGATAAATAAAGACATCACATGAAAGATCAAGGATATGAAGATTGAAGTCAATGGTTCTTAGAAGGTTTTTGAAAAAAATACAAAGTGAAGAAAATTCATTTCAAGTTCCTAGGAGATTCTAGACGGAAGAACGATAAAAAACGGGAGAAAATAGCAATAATTTGCACCTCAATGGATGCCTTAAGCACCTGCCCATGCACCATTTGTGCATGAGGCAATGTTGCTACTGCCTCAGGTGCTATAAGCTCCCATGCAGGCGCCATCTACACCTAACTGCGGGCTAAAATTACCTGCAACTTGTTTTCCAAGTTGGATCGGTGCAAAAAGCCCATTTTTCTTCTCCTAAACCCTAGTTAATTATTTTCTATAGAAAGAGACCCTTGCACTCATTATTATAGATTTAGAACAATGACGATTCAAAGCAAGAGTAAAAAATTAGAGCTTTAAGACAAAATTTCTTCCTTCTCTTGTTCTCTCTAGAGTATATTTTTCTATTGTTTTGTTATGATGTATGTTGCCATGAGCAACTAAACCTCTTGATTGGGTCCCGCGATGAACCCTTTGTTATTGGTTGGATATTAGTAATAAAGTTTTTCATTCAGTTTATGCTTTTATTGTGTCCAATTTCAATTAGTTTATGCCTCTTCATAATGCTTTTTTCAATTGGTTAACCTAATTGTAATCTTTAAGAATGATCCGTAGGATAAAAGTAGGCACTAACAACCCAAAATTATATCAGTTCATTGACTTTCTAATTACTTGTATCTTAAAGAGGTTAAGAAATTCATGTTTGAAATCTAAACATTACTAATCCCTTCTTTAGACATCATCGTACATAACCTATGTTAGTCCGACACATAGTTGTTGTGAGAAGCTTCATGTGAGTTTTATCTGTTGGTTTCATTGAATCGTAAGTAAGCACCACACATAGTTGTTTCTTTCTCAAAGTTTAATTCCAACAAAGACGAAGGCGGGATTCAAGGATTCCCTAATCACCGTTAATAATCTGAATCACAAACCTAATCTTGCATTTGAAATAAGTTTTGTTAATTACTAAGTTGAACGACAATCCCTGTGGAGAACGATAAACTTACTACTTTATTACTTGTTATGATTTGGTGCACTTGTCAATTTCGTCCATCTACCATCAATGTATTAATTTTTCTCCTCTCCTCATTCTCCATTTTTCAAGTATTTCAGTCTAAGCTTGTCTTTGAAATTTTTCTTTCTTGATCTTAAGTTTAAAGGAAAAACCTTGGCTTAAATATGTCTATAGTCTCTGCTAATAGGGCTCAGTTGAATTTTAGTCCCTGTACTTACTAATCCTCCCAAACCTTCCCTGCAATTATTAATCAGGATTAGTAATTGAAAAAAGCCAAAAACGTGATTAGGATAATTTTTCAAGTGATTAATAATTGCAGGGAAGGTTTGGAAAAATTAGTAAGTACAGGAACTAAAATTCAACTGAGCTCTAGTTTCAAGGACTATAGACTTATTTAAGCCAAAAACCTTTACAAGTACTCCCACTTATTGAAATTTTTTTTAAGGAATATTTGAGTTCTAATGGTTACTTTGGTCATCTCCTTCATGCATCTTACTTTTCCTGGAATCAAATTGACTTCATTATTTTTATCAATATTATTTGCTTTATAGATTTTCTTGTCTTTCCTTCTTGTTCATATAAAAGAAACTAAGAAATTATCAATTGATTAGTATATTATCAGATCTTTCAAGTCTATATATAAATTAGTTTCCCAAAATTGAGTGGTGTTTGTTTAGATTTTTTGGTTGGTCAAACAAAACCAGTTATATAAAAATTGAAACTGTGATTACGTCATGATTTTTCATGTAGTTAATAAATATACATAAATGTGATAACTTAATATCAATTGCGGTTGTAGAAATTACAAAATATTTAACGATATGACCCTGTTTACATGGACTAAATTTATCATCCATTAATAGGTTTCTTGATCTTTCCAAGAACTTCACAAGTCTTCATATGTTTTGCTTTGCAGATTTGCATGAGTTCTTCGTGAATTACATTGAAACATCTTATAATTGCTATGTTTTCGGGAAGAATAGAGTTACATGACACAAATATAGAAAACATTTCAAATGTACCGAAATCATAAGCAATGTTTCTAATACTCCTCTATTCTGGATGTAAAACCTACTAAAAATGACTGATAAACATACTAAGAATAACATAAAATGACATGTCATCAATAACATATGGTTACTTAGGGTTTAAGAGAAGAAAACTGTGCTTTTTGCACTTCTCCAGCTTGGAAAACAAGCAAAATCCACTTTATGTCCGCATATGGGTGCCTGGAGTTACATGTAGGGGCGCTTGAGGCAGAAACCAATGTTGTCCCATGCGCAGGAGCACATAGGGTAGGTGCGTGGGCGCCTATGGGAGCACCTCATGTCCATTTTGTTGCGTTTTCGTCCCGTTTTCAATCATTCTTCCATATGAAAACTCCTAGGAACTTAAAATGAATTTTATTCACTCTGTACTGTCTTCAATAACCTTCTAAGAACCATTGGTCTTCAATTTAATATCAATGATCTTTCACGTGAAGTCCTGATTTGTCGATTTTCATGATTTCTCACAACTAAACACTCAAAACACCTATGTAGTTGCATGATGTAGGATAAAAGTGAATTACAACGACTCGAGTGAGAACAATAGAAAATGTTCTTCAAACCATTAACAACTCCTCTATCTATCATCTTATTTTCCTACAAATGCAAATAAAATGACTAAAAAACATAGCCAAAATTTCAGTTGATGGTCTACCATCATACCTCATAACAACGGTTGTGATAAAGTTTGTGAATGAAGTTACAAGTTTGTATGACAAAGTTCCTCAAAGTATTTCAAATAGAGAATCCTTATGATCTAAGTCCAAAGTGTTTGATAACCTACTTTCCCAAATATACCCATCCTTAACCTCAACCACGTTATAACCTTGAAAAGACCTCTATATGTGTGTGTGATGATATATATCTTGAATGTCTATTTAGAATGCTTCAATGTCATAGCAAGGTACATTCACATGAAGGCAAGAGTGTGGAAAATTCCTTGACCAGCCCCACTGGCTTTAGGAGATACATACCCGTATCTTGGAATTGTATGTGGTTGAAAGTAAGAGTATCTTCTATAAGGTTGTTCCACTTGCATGGATGTGGTAAACTTGTCAAGTCTGATAGTGAGAGGAATGAAAAAATAAGCAAATCTCCGGAATGATATGTTTCAATCTTTAAATTCATGTAAATTCTAACTTCATGCTATTGTCTTGCCTGAAGACAAGCTACGATTTAAGTTTGCGGTTGTGATTACGGAGCATCATATGAAATTTTTTGCTATGTTTTTAGTACTTTTATTTGCATTTAAAGAAAATAAGCTGAGAGATAGAGGAGTTGTCAATGGTTAGATGAACATATTGTATTGTTTTCACTCGAGTCGTTGTAATTCACTAGAGTCATTGTAATTCGCTTTTATCCTATATTCTAGTTAGGAATCTTGTACATCGACAAATCAAGACATCACATGAAGGATCAATGATATGAAGATTAAAGTCAATGGTTTTTAGAAGGTTTTTGAAGACAATAGAAAGTGAAGAAATTCATTTCAAGTTCCTAGGAGTTTCTAGACGGAAGAACAATAAAAAACAGGATAAAATAGCAAGAATAAAAACCTCAATGGATGCCTTAAGCACCTGGCCATGCGCCATTTGTGCATGAGGCAGTGTTGCTACTACCTCAAGTGCTATTAACTCCCATGTAAGCGCCATTTGCACCTAACTGCGGGCTAAAATTGCCTGCAACTTGTTTTCAAAGTAGGATCGGTGCAAAAAGCCCAATTTTCTTCTCCTAAACTCTAGTTAATTATTTTCTATAAATAGGGGCCCTTGCACTCATTATTATAGATTTAGAACACTGACAGTTAAAAGCAAGAGTCAAATATCTAAGCTTCATGGCAGGATTTCTTCCTTTTCTTGTTCTCTCTAGGGTATGTTTTTCTATTGTTTTGTTATGATGTTTGTTGTCATGAGCAACTAATCCTCTTGATTGGGTTCCGCGATGAACCCCTTGTTATTTGTTGGATATTATTAATAAAAATTTTCATTCAGTTTATGCTTTTATTGTGTCCAATTTAATTGAGTTTATGCCTATTCATAATGCTTTTTTCAATTGATTAATCTTATTCTAATCTTGAAGAATGATCTGTAGGATAAAAGTAGGCACTAACAACCAGAAATTATATCAGTTCATTGACTTTCTCATTACTTGTATCTTAAAGAGGTTAAGAAATTCAAGTTTAAAATCTAACTGTTACTACTCCATTCTTTAGACATCGTCGTACATAACCTAGGTTAGTCGGACACATAGTTGTTGTGAGAAGCTTCATGTGAGTTTTATCTGTTGGTTTCATTGAATCAAAAGTAGGCACCACACATAGTTGTTTCTTTATTAAACGTTAATTCCAACAAAGACGAAGGCGGGATTCAAGGATTCCCTAATCACCGTTAATAATATGAATCACAAACCTAATCTTGCATTGGGCAGGGAAATTCAACCCTGCAATTCTATTCAATTTTATTATACTTGCACCGTTTGAAATAAGTTTTGTTAATTATTAAGTTGAATGACAATCACTGTGGAGAACGATAAACTTACTACTTTATTACTTTTTATGATTTGGTAAACTTGTCAATTTCGTCCATCTACCATCAATGTAATAATTTTTCTCCTCTAATCATTCTCCATATTTCATGTATTTCTGTCTAAGCTTGTCTTTGGAATTTTTCTTTCTTGATCTTATGTTTAAAGGAAAAACCTTTACAAGCACTCCCACTTATTAAAAAAAAATAGTTTAGGAATATTTGAGTTCTAATGGTTACTTTGGTCATTTCCTTCATGCATCTTAGTTTTCCTATAATCAAATTGACTTCATTATTTTTATCAAATATTATTTGCTTTGTAGATTTTCTTGTCTTTCCTACTTGTTTATATAAAAGAAATTAAGAAATTATCAATTGATTAGTATATTATCAGATTTTTCAAGTCTATATGTGAATTAATTGCCCAAAATTGAGCGGTGTTTCTTTAGATTTATTGGTTGGTCAATCAAAACCAGTTATAAAACAATTGAAACTATGATTACGTCATGATTTTTCATTTAGTTAATAAATACAAATAAATGTGTTGACTTAATCTCAACTGTGGTTGTAGAAATTACAAAATATTTAACGATATGACCCTGTTTACATGGACTAAAGTTATCACCTATTAATAGGTTTCTTGATTTTTCCAAGGTCTTCACAAGTCTTCAAATGTCTTGCTTTGTCGATTTGCATGATTTTTTTCTTGAATTACATCAAAACATCCTAGAATTGCTATGTTTCGGGAAGAATAGAGTTACATGACTCAAATATAGAAAACAAATAATTTAATTTTGGACAATGTTATAAGATGACCTGTCATCAATAACATATGGTTATTTAGATTTTAAGAGAAGAAAACTAGACTTTTTGCACTGATCCAGCTTGGAAAACAAGCAAAAACCACTTTGAAATTCTAGTGTACTTGTTTTATGTTTTGTGTAATGTTTCAACGTTTTAAACACAGATAGCAAATGTTCCGTTTAATGTTCCAACATCATGCGGTAAACAAAATAACAAGCAGGAAAATAAATGACAAGAAAGTAAATAACACAGAGAGTTTGTTGACCCAGTTCGGTAACAAACACACCTACTTCGGGGGCTACCAAGCCAGGAAGGAAATCCACTAGTGTAGTCCTTATTCTATAGCTCTCAATAAACTTCTCGTTTACACTAAAGACCTAGGACTTATCCGTCTAGATTTCAACCAAGGAACTCCTAGATCTGAGATCCCATCTCACTATCCTACAGTCAACCACAACCCTTGTGACTATCAGAGAAAAAACAAATCAATGGTGAAGTTACCTTCAAACAAACAACTACGACCTTGCCTACAAGCTTTGATGTAGCACAACGAGCTTACAAGAAAGGCTCACAATAAACAGTACTAAACTTGCATCAACACGATACAAGAGTAGACACACAAAAGACTCAAAACCCTAAAAACTAAACTTTTAGAAATGACGGCTTGATTACCTAATTAGGTCTTGAAGTCTTCCTTATATACTGAAGCAATATGGGCTAATAAACCTTGTTGGGCTTCAGAACAAATTGCAGATCGTTCAGCTGCTCTACAAACAAGAATCAGAGACATATATGGAAAGTCCTAAAATGTAGGAACATATTTAGGAACGTCCAAAGTGGCTTCAAATATTTCCTAAAATATAATCACACCTATAGGAATATTACAAAACTGATTCTGAAAAGATATGCGCGTTGCTTTGTCAATAAGATAAGGAAATATGGTTTCCTTAAATAATATAAAGCGCGCGTACAAATAGGCATGAACCCAGGCATACTAAACTGTGCCAGGATGTTGGAACATCGTATCCAACATCTTACAGAGATGCCCATAACATGTTGGAATATATGTATCCAACAACACAAACACCAATATTTGTTTTAGCAATAATGCATCCAATACAAATACCTAACACACTTTATGCCCGCATATGGGCGCCTGGAGTTACACGTAGGAGCGCCTGAGGCAGCAACCAATGCTATCCCTGGTGCAGGAGCACATGGGGTAGGTGCGTGGGCACCTAAGGCAGCACCTCATGTGCATTTTCTTGTGTTTTCGTCCCGTTTTCGATCATTCTTCCATCTAAAAACACCTAGGAACTTAAAATGAATTTTATTCACTTTGTATTATCTTCAATAACCTTCTAAGAACCATTGGTGTTCAATTTAATATCATTGATCCTTCACGTGATGTCTCGATTAGTCGATTTACATTATTCCTCACTACTAAACACTCAAAACACCTATGAAGTTGAATGATATATGATAAAAGTGAATTACAATGACTCGAGTGAAAACAATACAATATGTTCCTCCAACCATTAACAACTCCTCTGTCGCGTCATTTTTCGGAGATCATAGCTATTTAATTAGCTTCAACTCACTATTTTTATTCACAACTGAACTTTTAATTTTTTTTCAAAACGAATGAAAAAAAGTTCAAATACCATTTTTAAAAGATTAGGGTTCGGGGGTTACTTACATAAACAGAAGGTATTAGCACCTTTTATGTTCGTAGTACTCTACGAGAACCTCTTGATTTTATTTAACTTTTCTGTGCTTAAACTTGCTTGCTTTTAAAAAAGAAATTAGAGTGGTGATTAAATAAAAGAAAAAAAAAGAAGGGTTTTTATTTACATTTTTTATTGATTTGGAAGGACACACACACTTTTTCTCATTTATATTGTACAATTGACCTAATTACATTCTAAATCTATGCAATAAAATAAATGACAATAATTAAAAATGAATGTGATGATTTATAAATAATAAAATGAGATGCAAGCAAGAAATAAAATAAAAAATGCATGAGAACAAAAATAAAAATGCTAAAGAAATTAAGCCTAAAAGAAATAAAAATAAAAGGCAGGGGGTGTAAGCAGTAGTAAGGGGGTGCGGGAAATAAAAAGGGGCAGATTGGACCTTTAAAAGGAGTGGGCTCAAATTAAATCCAAGCCATCTGATCAAAATCATGTGGCCTTGATTTGATCAACAGAAAGAAACAACATAGGCCACTGGATTGAAGATCTGATGATCCAAGGTGTGAGGGTACACGTTAGTGCGTGTACCCATGCACACTGGATTGGAGCGGTTCACATAAATAGGCCTATTGTGTTCACTTTTCCCTTCTATTTCTCTCTCTTCTTCGCTTTTCCTTTTCTTTTTATTTTTTTTAGGCTTAATTGCAATTTTAGCCCCCTAACTTTTCCAAAGTTGCGATTTTGGCCCCCTAAAAAAAACTACAAAACCGCCCCCTTAGTTTTGCATCTGTGGCAGTTTTGGCCCCTAAGGCTAATATTGAGTCGGTCTACGCTGACGTGGCACCCTAAGTGAGGTGCCACGTGTTATTTTTATTTATTTATTTTTGGCCTTGGGGGCCAAAACTGCTACAGTTGCAAAACTTAGGGGGCGATTTTGTAGTTTTTTTTCTGAGGG
>Ga0315914_1000944_pt1 | contig 41033 bp, 17 predicted proteins | sample MpolenodulesMG_FD_203920 | JGI IMG/M metagenome (GOLD analysis project Ga0315914, IMG submission 203920) | Medicago polymorpha root nodule microbial communities from Los Angeles, California, United States - elongated nodules | ecosystem: Host-associated > Plants > Roots > Nodule | place: USA... | reverse complement strand
CTAGTTTTAATATGTTATTGTAGCTATAAGTATCGTGATGAGACTTGTTGTACTCGTTTCATTAGTCTGATCATGCTTAAATAATGTAATATGTGACTCTTGTATCTGAATTCCGACTCATGTCGCTTTCCGTATTGTATGATTTAATGTATCCAGTATCAGTTTTAACGAACGTATTAAGTATTCTAGACACTTTTAATACGGGCGTTACAAAAGGGGCGCAAAATGTAAGGACTAAAAATATATTTAACCTATATATGTTTAATTAGTGTTTTTCTTATATTGCGATTTGGTTTGGTTCGGTTGGTAAAATCAAAACTGCAAACCAAACCAAACCATGTGGTTGAGTAAAAAAATGATCTGAATACATCCGAACCAAATGCGGTTTTTTGTGGTTTCAGTTTGGATTGGTTCGGTTTGCGGTATTTCTATTGGATTGGTTCGGTTTTGAACACCTCTAAATTACGAGCATATCAAGAATCTAGATGTTACTTCTTCAATAAATCACCACGCATGCATAATTAATAATTTTCGCAAAACATCAAAGTGGAATAAAAACATCATCACAACTACATTTAGTAAAACATCTCTAAGTAGCCATGCCATAAAATCATACTACATCATCAAATATAACATCTTAACTCAACAACTGAGTAAAAACCATCAAATAGTCATAAGATTCCAAATAGAAAGACACCTTAATCAGAGCCAACACACTAGCTCCGATTAAGCGGTAAATGAGGAAGCTCTGAGCTTTCCCTCAGGCAACTCACCAATGCAAAACAATTACTCCTACACGCTATCTACCCATCCATACGAATAAGGTAGGCGGTCAACCAAACGACAACTGGGGGTTAGTTCACATCTCACAATTAAACCATAATCAAACATAAGCATTGAAGGATTCATTCATAGCAAATATACATACCCAACATTCCTAGAATACTAACTCCACATGAATATTATCCCCCATTCCATACACATCATGTTATCACACTTCTATCATAGCATAGTAAGCATATTCAATCTCTAATCAAGTCATCAACAAAATACATCACTTAACAACATCAATCAATATAAGAATTTCTTACCTCATTCCCTATTCAACTTAATTATCAAACTATACTAACTTAACATTTAAGAGGTATGAGCATACATACAACTTTATTCATCTTACATAAAACACATATTTTCTCTATTGCATACAATTCATATAATTCACATCAATCATATAAATCGCATTAACTCTTTCCTAATCAACTCGACAGATACAATTCATCATTTCAAAAATATAGGCAAAGGAATCCTCATTATCAAGGAATCACCAAATCATATATATATTTATCATTCTCACCTTATTACTATTACCAAGATAATTATCGTCAAATAAATTCACCCAGTATATAAGCATCACCAAGAATAACAAACATCATCGTACACCATTAAGTACATACGTACAATCAAGTAAAGCATACAGTTAGAGTCTAGTTCAAATATTCACAACCATCAACAAAAGTCCACCAAGGCACATATACACCGATTCACATAAGACTCGACTCACCAATTATTAAATGCATGCAATGTTCTAGACTCATCTACATGCATGTGGTACCATAGGATTTTGGAGATAATTTTACCATTAATGAATCCACCAACATAATAAACATCACCAATTATGTTCTGCAAAAGCTATGTAATAAACATCACCAATTATGTTGGATATTTGTGTATTGGCCTCATTATTGCTAAAACAAATACAAGCAAGATGTTGGACACAATGTTTTAACATGTTGGTACGGTTCAGTGTGCCCTGTTTATGTGCAATGTTTAACGCGCACTTTATCTATTTTAGGAATCCACGCCTATTTACTTGTTTGCCAAGATGCGTGCTTTTTGTCTAGAATCAGTTGTGTGATTATTTCTAAAGTAGTGACAATATTTTAGGAAACTTTGGATGTGTATTTGTTGTTCCTAAAGATGTTCCAATATTTTAGGAAACGATGTGTTTGTTCCTGATTCTTGTGAAGCGGATCAGCTCTTGGATCTGCTGTGTTTTCTGAAGACGAACAAGTCTATTCAGCCCGTACTGCTTCAAAGTATTTATATAAGGACGCAAAACCTAATTCATGATTCAAGCTGTCATTTTATATTAGTGCTTATTAGGGTTTTGAGCCATTGAGAATTGTGAGCATTTCTTGTATCACCTTGATGTAGGTATTGGACTGTGTTATTGAGTTGTAAGTGTGTATACTACTCCTAAGTTTTGAAGCACGGAATTAGTTTGTGTTTGAAGGTAATTTCATCATTGTGTTTGTAATCATATAATCACAGGGTGTGTGATTGAGTGGAAGTGAGATGAGATATCAGATCTAGGAGTTCCTAGGTTGAAGTCAAAACGAGTAGGTCTTAGGTTATAAGTTGTAAACTTGGAGTTTGCTGAGAATTTAGAACAAGGACTACACTAGTGGATTTCCTTCCTGGCTTGGTAGCCCCCATAGTATGTGTGTTTGTCACCGAACGGGGTTAACAAATCTCCCGTGCCTTTTACTTTCTGTCTTTTACTTTTACCTTGTTATGTTTGTTATTGTTAGCATGATGTTTAAACATTAATCTCAACATACGTTTTGTGTCTGGTGTTGAAACATTGTATAAAACATCTGAAAGCTAACGTGCTAGAATTTCAAATTACATTCTTCAAAACACCTCAACATGACTTATGAATGCATGGACTTCAAGTAAGGACTCGACAATGCATAACTCACCAAACTATATTAACATAATAATCATCACCAATTATGTTATTTATCAACAATTGCATTATCAAATACTTACATCCATACAACCAACAAGTCATCATCAATTCATCAATTTACAATCACCAAAAGAATCATCATCAACATTAACATAATCATCATCATAATCAACACCAAAACATAATCATATTTATCACCAAACATTCATCAAATAGTCATCACAAAAAAGAAACGCGTTCACCTCATAATTCACAAGTCATATTCAACAAGAGTCATCACCAAATCATCAAATTAAATTCACCAAAAGAATCATCATAATAATCATCATCAACAATTAACACTTCAAGGAAACGATAAAGTTTCACAATCACATTTTACATAAAAGACCGACGACGTTAATCAATTTAAGCACTCAATCCTTAACAATTCATTCACATTAAATCATACTAACATGAATTTAAAGGCTCCTATGAGTTATCCGGCCATAAAACATTAGTTTGACAAAGTTCGTCTAAGTTTATGAAAACTAGCACTTTCCGACAAATTCTCCAAAATCAAAGTAAACAAGTTCAGCACCTCAACCGAGTATATGCACAAATCACATATGAGTGCAATATCATATACATATACGTTCATAGGCTAATACCGATAAATCCCAAAATTCACCTAAGTTCGTCTCATTTCTATCATTTTTTAAGTTATTCAACAAAGCAAACTAAACAAGTTTGAATGCCTCAACGAAGTATACACAAAAGCCACATATGAGTGCAGTAGCGTATACATATACGTTTCATAGGTCAATTCACATTAATCCCAAAGTTTCACAAAGTTCGTATCGTTTTGCCGTTTTTCAAAGAATTCAAGTTTTCAAAGCAAAACCGAGTTAAAGTCCACGATTCCCATCCAAAACACTTTTATAAATTATAACTTGAGTAAACAACCCTAGCCCTACCCTTTTCCCTTGAGAAAACGAGTTTTTGGAAAATCTCATTTTCTTGAGTCATTTTCAAAAGTATGATACGATTGTGCAAAACCAAGTTCAATCCAATTCATTTGATGATTCTTGAGCAAACAACCCTAGCCCTACCCTTTTCCCTTGAGAAAACGAGTTTTCGGAAAATCTCACATTCTCATGTTCTTGAGTCATTTTCAAAAGTATGATACGATTGTGCAAAACCAAGTTCAATCCAATTCATTTGATGTTTCCAAAAGGTTTAGAAAGTTTAAATACATCAAAAGAATCAGTTTGGAACCGCCCGGATCGACTCGGAATGTCCAGAACGACCCAAAACATGGGTGCTGGACTGGGTAACTCGCCCTGGGCTCGCCAGACGAGCTGCACCAGAATAGGTAGCCTTATTCTAGGGAAACCCTCAATTTTTCACCCCAAAATCCCATTTTTGAACCCCTTAACCCCAAATTCGACCCCAAAACTTATACACTTGATTACAGACATAAAAAGGCATTCAAAGCAACAACAAATACCAATTCATCTCAAAATCATCATCTAGCTCATTTTCACCAAAAACCAACATTTTTCTCATTTTTCATTCAATTCAAACTTCAAAGCAACCTTACCAATTCAAATTCCATCAACATACAAACATCAACAAACATTAATGAAGTGAATTCAAACATGTTTCAACAACAATCACACTCCAATTTATGATTTTCACTCAAATAGTAAAAAATTATCAAAACAACTCAATAACGGCAACAACTATAAAGTTTAAGCTATTAACACAACAATTTCATGAAGTTTATCATACCCATAATTTTACATGAAATAAGAACACAAATTTTATCATTTAAAACCACAAAAAGTCACAATTATCACAAAAGCACTTAAACCCATAATTGAAAATAAGTGATTATAACTTAATTAGTGAAAAGAGACTATCTCCCTTACCTTTAATCTTCAAGAATCCAAACCCTAGCTTCAATTTAGCTCCTAGCCTCCAATCCCAAGCTTTCTCTCTCTAGCTCCTCTTCTATCCATTCTCTTGATTCACTTTCTCTCTCCACCTCTCTTTCAAAATGTTTTGTAAAAATGAGTGAATGAATGTAATGACCTAATTTTCTCATAAGACTAGTGTTTATATAGTCACTACACAAAATGTGCTCAATATTCTTACAAACTAATTTCACCAAAGTTACTACATACTCAAACCGTCAAAACAACGAATAATTGCCGTCTCTTAAATAATTACCCCCAACTCACTAGTAACTTAGTAAAAAAATAATCATTCCCACTTAAAACACTAAAAATAACTATCGTAACAAAAGGACCAATTTACCCTTCGTCACTAAATGACCAAAATCCACTAATCCTGAGTAAAATACACACATATAAATAATCACATACAAGCAGATATAAACACACATAATAAATGATTAAAATAATTCTAGCGAAAAACGAGCTGTTACATAAAACACTCAACCCCTCAGCCTCCAAATGAAAAAGAAACGGAGAAAGAGGGTGGTCTTGTCTCAAACCCCTCTCAAACTTGAATTCATTAGTTGGACTTCCATTAACAAGAACTGAAGATGAAGTTGTAGTGACGCATTCTAGGATCCATTTTCGCCAAAAAGTCGAAAACCTCATTTTAATCATGACTTCTTCCAAGTAACCCCAGTCCACCGAGTCATAACCTTTCTCGAAATCAACCTTGAACAAAAATAATAAATCTTTTTTGAAATGATGATCGTCATGAACTAACTCATTGGAAATTAGGATCCCATCTAAAATTTGCCTCTCTTTGATAAAAGCTGATTGAGATTCTGATACAACACTAAGGAGCCTGCTAGCTAGAACCTTCGACAGGATTTTGTATAAACACTCCACCAACGCAGTAGGGTGAAAATCTAATAAATGCCTAGGACTATCAATTTTTCAGAATCAAAGAAATAAAACTACTGTTCAAACGCTTAGTTAATTTACTATTGCGATGAAACTCAATGAAAAAACGGTAAAGGTCATCCTTCAAAACGTACTAAAAATCCTTTACAAAACCAATATTGATACCATCCGGTCCAAGACTCTTAAAAACTGTCACAGTCCCACACAACATTGTTTATTTATTCCAAAGAGAAGGGTCTAATGACGTGCGCCCCTTCCAACACCAAGGGATTTAAACATGAATTAGAAATACATGGTCGAGGTTCTGAAGAAGATTTAAAATTATCTTGAAAATGTTAACATTGTTAACATTGAAAGAATTAATAGGGTTGGAGCACCTTCTGGATGCCATAATGCCGTGATTTTATTTTGAATTAGTGTCACTTTCCTTCAACCAAAGAAGGAGAGATTTCTGCCACTGCATATTATTATTTAATTTAGTGAAAGCAGATAAATTTGATGATAAATAATACATCTCTTCTTGTTCTTCCCTTAATAAATCATGCTCCTCTCCCTTCATATCTAGTACATGCATTCAGTCTTTAATCAACTGAATTCGACCCTCTAAATTCTGCATATGACTTTGGTGTCGAGACCTCAAACTTCCTTTAATCAAATTTAATTTCTCCTTCAATACATAACCTCTCCAACCTATGATATTTAAAGAAGACTACTTAACCTTAACAAACTCCTTTAACTTGGCAAATCAACCCAACATTTCAACATTCTAAGCGGGCGAGGACCCCAATTTTCATTATCAAGAGACAAAACAATCAGACAATGATCAAAAACCCCTCTGTGAAGAGAGGATTGAATATAGTTAGGCTAGTCAACACACCGTTCTTTTGATAACAAGAAACGATCTAACCGGCTCATAGAAACTCTATGACTATAGTACCAAGTAAATCGACGACCACACAAAGGGAGATCAAGGAGGGCATAAATATCAATAAACTAATAAAAATCATCAAAATCTTAACTCTGTCACCTGTTCCCCTACCTCTACATTCACTTGCAGACCTGATTGCATTGAAATCACCCATAATACAACACGCAAATTCACTATTGCTCACCGTCAAACCACCGAGAACCGCCCAAACTTGTTGTCAACCCCCTCTATCACATGGAGCGTAAGCATTTGCAATAGAAAACATCATATTACTTTTTAGAAAACGTACCTAAATTACGAGAATATGTTCGAGACTCAAAGTAGACCAAACTTCAACTTCATACACATCCCAAAAACACAAAATACCACTAAAGGTGCCAACCGAAGGTCTATAAGAATAACCCACCGGTTCAGAACTCCATAGCAATCGAATAACACAATCATCGACTACCTGCAATTTAGTTTCCTTTAAATAAACCACCATTGGTCTTTTCTCCTTAACCATTTTATGAACCTATCTTCTTTTCTCCCCGCCACCTAACCCCCTCACATTAAAAGAAATAAACTTCATCGCACCCTACTACCCCCAAAAACACCCAACACTTCCACCTACACTCACATCCCCGCCCCACACGCCTCCACAACCGAAACCCCTCTCCAACTTCTCAACCTCCCAAATTGAATGCTTCATCTCTTTCAGAATCCCTCTCGCCAGAACATTAAACATATTGTGATTATCCGAAAATTGCACCCAAATAGCTTTACCAATTTCCACAACATCATCAACCACAACTTTCTGATTACAATGGAAAGCCATCCAATTCTTCCACTCGCCATTAGTACCCGAACTAGATGAACCAACGGAGAGTGAAGTGCCAACTGGAGGATATGAAGAAACAAACAAATCAGTCCATGATAACTATTTTTTTTTACTTTTTCAAACCTCGATTCAATTCTACACGGTCTTTTTTGAAGCCAATCTAGCTACCTATTTCATATCCAACAATGTTGGTGCTGCTCTTACAGATCGATGATAATGGTCATTAACTCCCCCTCCCCCCGCCCCCTCCGACTTATGGGCCAAATAATGATTATAAAAGAGAGCCAGACTCATTTTGCACTTTCTTGTTATTGCTAAAATTCTGGAACCATTCAAAACTCCAAGGACCCTTTGCCAATGCTTCATCATATTTCGGAGGACAATAACTTCTCCTATTAACTCCTTTATCCTTTGAAATTTTTGAAGAAAAAAAACTATCTGGCCGACCTCTTTTTAAAATGACCCCTTTATCCACAATACTCCCATTACCCACGACTTCCTTAGGATGCACAACGTCAATTTCCACATTAACATTTCAAACTGTTCCACTAGAAACATCAGCCTTTATTGTCAGCATATCATTACAAGGAAAAATGTTAAATACGGTACCATCAACCGAGCCATCAGATTTTTTTCTCTTCAATCCAATCATCTTTTAACTGATTAACCATCAAATTTACTAACGGTGCCTCCTCATGCATGTAATTCGGTTCAAAGCAATACGAATTATTATTCGCCTCATACTCCACTAAACAAGCATCCTCGGCTATTCCAAACTCTAGATCCTCAACAATGCGAATTTCAAATTTCATCCCATCAACTCAACAAGACTCTACTTCGTTTAGTTCACTCAAAACAGCAGTAGTAATCAAAAGGTGAGCATAATCAAATCTACCCTTATGCAGAGTACAGTTATCGAACTATAAAATTATTCCTCTCCTACCTATCAGTTTCACAAAAAAATTAACAGTTCATGCATGAAGTGGAATCCCATAACATCTAATCCAAGCCCCTCTTTCATAATGCATGTCCCTGTCTTTCAACAGTGCTCGACAATCATAAAGAAAGGTCTAGAAAAAATCAACTGCTTCGTTGAAAATAGTCATCATATCAACCCCACCATATTGATATAAAAAACTCTATCTCCCCCCAATGGAATGACCTTCACATTTTCGAACCCATCATCAATGAGTGTTTGTTGAAAAATAGGAACTCCCACACAATTACGAATTCTCATCGTTAAACCTGTACTCATACAAATAACGTTATCAGGAATCGAGAAATATTCTTTCTTTATTGGCACCTCAACACTAACACCCATAATAGACTCAGCCCCCTTCACCTTTCCCTCCCCCGCTCCCTTCTCACTCGGTGCCACAACAAGCTTTGCCCCCGCATTCACAACAATATCCTTTTCCTTCTCACTACATACAACCTCCTCCTTCACCTTTTGAAGCTCCCGCTTTCTCCGCTCTCCACTCTCATTCTCACACTCCCCCATCTTCCTCGAATTTTTCCCACCCTCGCACCTACCATTTTTTCTCTCCCTCAGGCACAATTTTACTAGTCACCTCCTTATCACCTAACCTATCAAAACGGGCCGGATTTGCATACAATCTCCAATCCTCAAAATGAACATTTTTAAGATTTTGTTTAATTTATCAACATCTCGCACATTAGTAAAACGAGCAAAACCATAATATTGTTTTTTTGCATTTCTAAAACGAGCCACATAAACGTCCAAAAGCATCCCACCACTTCTAAACCCTTCCACAACCCAACATAGTGCAAGTTATCAAGAAAGTTTGTAATATAGAAAGAGGCTACTTCCTGACTGTTGGGTACTGATGAGTCAATAATTGGTGTTTTTAAGTGTTTATTTTAGTTTATTTTATTTTGATTTTATGTGTTTTTATTTACTTTCTAGAACTATTTTACTTCAATTGCTTGTTATTTAATTTCAGGAACAAATATGTGAAAGATTGAGTCTTGGAGCAAAAGAAAGGGGTTCTGGAGCTGATTGAGGCCAAAAATATGAAGATCCTGTGCAAAAATATCAGGCACGGCCATGCCATTGTTCAAAGAAGTGCCAAATACCAAAGAGATTGGCACGACCCGTGCATGTGGTGGCACGACCGTGCTCGAGCCTAGCCTCCCCGTTTGCTGTTTTTGCCAGACAGACTGGCAAGGGCCGTGCCTCCACCAGCACGGTCGTGCCATGTCCCCAGCTACCTTTTTTTGTATTATTTCTAACCTAAAGCACATGGGTTGCCTTGTGGAACATTCTTGGATTTATTTCTTAGGGCTCAAGTTAGTTTTAGGCTATAAAAAGAGCAGCTAGTAGACTTGTATCATCATCTTTTGTTCTTGGAAATTCTATGTGACAATTGTTTCCATTAATAAAAGTTCTTCTTTTTATTTCTTTGTTATTTACTTTCATGTTCTTCTTCTTCTTCTTCTTCTTCTTCTTCTTCTTCTTCTTCTTCTTCTTCTTCTTCTTCTCTATGTCTACGATGAACATAAGTGAGTAGACTTCTTTGTCTTGGGATTGTTGGATGAGTCTAATGATCTAACCCCTATCAAACCAAGCCTAGAACCCTAATTTTATGTAAATCTATTTTCTAATCTAATCTCACCATTTTCAAACTTAATAACAAGTATTAAACGAAGGACCGAAAGGTGAAGTTTAATAATTGTTATTTCGTCATCTCAAATACTAACCGAAGGATCGAAAGATGAAGGTTAGTATTGGACATGTGAGATTAGACAAGGCTTAGGAAACATGAGAATAGTCTTGTAAACCTTGAGACCTTAAGGTTTCGCTCTTAAAGAGTTTCAATAACAATCAACCATGAGAATAAGCGTGATTGTGATTGAAATACATTCATTGAGACCGAAAGGAGATATGAAAAGCCAAAGAGAAACTTGTCTTTAGAAAATAGATCCAACGTAAGATTTAGGTTTAGGGTTTGGTTTATGAAAGATTTGTCATTAAGATGAACCAATAATCCCAAGGCGCTTTTTATTATTATTGAATTTTCAAACAATAGAAACCCTAACTTTTAATCTTTAAACTTTCAAGCTAATCATTGTTAGAAAGAAAATCAAATACACAACTACCTGTCAGAACGATACTCTTTTTACTACTTCTGTAAACCCATGCACTTGCAGAATTTACACATCAGGTACCTTAGCTGCGGAACTGTCACAGTGTTGAATATTGGTTACAAAGTTTTCCTGCTTCTTTGCCTGCTCCTGAACTGATACAGACCGCCGAACAGCAACAGAAAAATGCTTCCCCTTGTGTGTGACGGAGTGGCCACGCCTAACCTCCTCCTTCCTTCCACTGCGTCGCACACTCAAATGCCTTGAACAATCATCATGTTGTTGATTCCCTCTCCCAACACCATGAAACTGGTTTGTTGTTAACCTAGGAAAATCCTGCTCATAACTGTCGTATCCTGAAGCTTCATGTCGAAACCCTAAATCGTGATCATCCTCCCTGTAATTGTCGAACCGGTGATAACCTCAAAAAAAAAACCTTTGACCAAACCCTACACCCCCATGTCTGTTGATGCCCCTTGACCTGCCAAGTCCATATTCCTCCAGTCGAAACTCTTTCTGACGCCTTGGTCTCGCCTCAGTACATTCCCTTTGATCACCCCCTTTGTGCCACCCTGGCTGGAACCCCTCCCCGCCCGTAGTACCTCACCTCCGGCGAAAAAGAATGCTGGCGCCATGGCTCCCAGCAAAACTTGGAACCATCACCCTCTCCCACTCTCTCTGAAGCTCTCATCGCTCTCTCTGTTGTCAGATTGAATTAGACAGCAAGGAAAGGCGACAACGATTTTGAGCTTTATAATGTTATTAAGAAAATGCTTAACAATGTTGATTTCAATAGTAAAATATGTATCATTTATTAAAACACCTTGTTCATTATAGTTAGTGAAATAATTATATAAGATTGAAATACAATACTCCTTTCGGTCCTGTTTACAAGAAACAATTGACTTTTTAGATACATTGAATAATTTATGTATCTGGACTAGATACTAGTTCAGATACATAAATTATTCAATGTATCTAAAAAGTCAATTGTTTCTTGTAAAAATGACTGGAGGAAGTATTGGTTTAGTGAAGAAAAAAAAAAAGAAATGTTATATCGGTATTATAAAATAGATAAAAAAATCTAAGACAAAAAAATATAAAAAAAAAGACACATAATTCGAGACGAAGGAGTATTGGATATTAGTCTAGTATGATTTTTGCACTCTCAAAGTAGGTCCAAGTTTCAATTTGTTTGGGTACTTGTTCTTACTGAGTGGATCGGAAATGTCCCAACATAGTGTGTTCAATGAAATTGTAATGTTGTTTATCTTAGTTAATGAAATTCCTTCGTTAAAAAAAAAAATCACGGTCATTGCACATGAATCCAAACATGCTATAAGCAATGCACAGAAAATCTACTATATAATTGTCAGAAACAGCTAGCCTTCAAGTTGGTGGTATAATAGTGAAACAATCACGCAGTTACAAATACCAACATGGTTCTAATGGGTGACAACATAATTGAAATGTCGCACCGTCTCTTTCAGGTTATTACGCTCTTGATCCGAAAAAAAGAAGAAAAAAAAACCAAGAATGCTACATAAAGAGTGGTTTGCCCTTTCTCCAATGGCAGAGATTCACATAGTTTTGTGGAGACCAAAACAAATTAACAAAATTATGAAAATATCAACCATTGCGTTATTAATGGTATATTTTGTTGATTTGGTCAAAAAATTAAATTGGAAGTTTGTTAAAATAGCTTGTATATGTCTCCATAGAGTTAATGCATTGATTAAGATAATAGAAAGGAAAAAAAATAGAAAAAAAAGTGTTGAATATTTTTTGAAGTACCAAAATGCCTCTGATTCAAAAACATTCAACTCAGAAATTCCATTGTAATTGTTTATTTAACAAATTTCCACCTGTTTAACCATTCTACATCCCACCTCCATATATTCATAATATTACATTGTCAGTTTAACAAATTCCTAGCCTAAGATTTCTTCAGATATAGAAACATTTTACCACATTAAATGTTTGACAAATTTTCTTTGGAAATTTCACTTCTCACAATTCTCCTAAACTTTTCTCTACTAAATTTGTTCGAACAGCAGTTAACTGTTGTCTAGCTCTCCGATGGTTGTTAAGCGTCGTTCGAGACCTTTTAAGACGGTTCAATCATTTTTTAAATCGGTTTAATCGATCTTAAAAGTGTCCAATGACACTTAACTGCTGCTGAAGAACTGAACGGCAGTTAACTATTGTTGGACCAACAACAGTTGAAAAAAAGAGAAATTAAGATCTGAGAAGAGTAATTTTATTTTCTGGTCGGTTAAGTTCAAGTCCCCCAACTTGTTATTTATTTTCTCATTTTAAAAATCAAGAAGTTTTGGCATGCTTGCACATGATTGTTAATGAGAGTTGTGTCAACATAATTGGAATGACTCTCATTATATGGACACCTTTGCATGCCATTTTGTCTGAAATAATAGTACAAGTGGCAAGCTGTGCTGACCATGTCTTCTAGGTTTGCTTATGCTACACAAATGCTTCAAACTCTTGAACTATAGAGAGCTAGAGAGACAAGCAGTAGTATATGTTTGGATTCACCGTGAGTTTTACAAAAATCACGATGAGCCATCGTAATTTGGCAAAAACTACACCTTAAACTTTAACAAAATCGCAGTGTCACCAAATATGCTAATTTTAAGAAAGAATGGCAAGACGAAAAAAACGAGTGAACAAAACAAACAATTATATTATTTTGAGGGACTAAAGCAACCAGCTTAGCCAGTTCCCAAAACACAAGCATGGGACACACAGCTGAACTCTACTAGCAACTATGGTTTCTTCATCCTTAACCGTGGCAAGAATCAAAAATTTTAGCTTCATGGCCCTATGATGTTTCATGTACAAATGTCATAGAAACATCTTTGACTATACAAACGTTCTGTTACTTATGAAAGTGAAAAAATAAATAAAAGCAAGTTTACCATTGTGGAATTGTTACCTTCAAAAATCAAATCTCATGTATTCATTTCAAAATCGAGACGAACTCGATACAAAATCAATTACTCTTCCTACCAAGCAACAAAAACAAAAAAGACGTGAAAACAACATCATAAACAAACAACATTAGCGATTTTAAACCGACATGTCATCTTTCTTCTCTTGTTGATCCATGGTATCAGAAAGAGCTAATCCTCTTGACTCCGGCAAACCGAGCAATGTAACACAAGACAACATGATAACAACTCCAAACACGCCGTAAGAGAAAATGTCATTTTTTCTCCCAGCAGATATCAAAAAGGGGCTGAATATGTTACCAAAAACAATAGCTTGTCTCACCAATGATGTTGTAGTGTTTCTCACACTTGTTGGAAACAGCTCAATAATGTAAATGAGAAACACATTATAAGCTGTGCAAGCACTGAAAAACGATGTCATCGCTAACCCGACCTTAATTCCTTGTTGTCCCGATCCAACAATAACACACATTATACAACATATGCCACTAGCTATCGAGAATACAAGAATCGATGGCTTTCTTCGGCGATTCTCCAAGAAATATGTAGCCACACAAGATGGTATTTCCATCAAACCGTTGAACACAACAGCCAAATAAATGTCAAAACCTAAGTTTCCAACTGCTAAAGGCATTCCAAAATATACCATTCCAATTCCAATACCAAGAACCATTACCGCCACCATTCGCTTTAGAGCCCAACTTCTCGCGAACAACTCTGCAATCGACGAGTAAAGTTGGAAAATCGAAGTCTTTTGTTTATTCACCGGGGCTTCTATTAAACTTACAGTAAAATCATCACCGTTCTCTACAGAAGAAACTCCTTTAAGCATTGCCATAGCTTCTTGGTGTCTTCCTTGCATTAGAAGCCATCTCGGGGACTCGGTAACAAAGATATAAGCAATGGTGGAGTAAATAATTGCAGGAACTGATGTCCAAATATACACCGATTTCCACGAATTATATCGATTAAGATAAGCTATACCAGGCAATGACATATACCCTAATGTGAAGCAGAAATATTCGACAATCCCAACGGTGAACCTCCACTCAGTACTAACTTTCTCAGTGAGCAAAACAAGAACACATGTACCGATTGATGAACGCAAAAAGCCAATTAAGAATTTAAAAACAGAATATATCCAAACATTGGTAGAGAAAACAATGAGAATAGAAACTATAGACATTGATAAACAAGACATAACAAGCATGTTCTTTCTACCAAGTGAAGTATCAGCTAAAGTTGCTAGAAGAAACGAACCGAAAAGGCAACCAATGAAGAACGAAGATTGCGGTAAACCTGTTACAAAACTACTAGCACATTCAAGACTCCATTGAGATATCACTGTTTTGTGTGCTGGTCCATCCCATGACCATGAAGACTTAGGAATTTTGCAGATGTTAGAATCTGATGCACATGTGGTTGGATTTGTGCAATGCCATGTTTGGTATTCGTCGGTGTAAATTGTTATGAATGATTGTTGCGCGTCGAAGAACATTGCAAATGAAACAAGAATGCATTGCACAAATTCTACCCAACCAAATCTTCCTAAACCCCTTTCCATCATTTCATCTGTTGAAGGAATCACTTTTTCCTGCTCAATAGAATTAGAATTAGTTGAAATTGGAACTAAATCATCCAATGCCATTGCTAATTGCTATTAAAATTAAAAAATCCTATGCTATTGCTATTACTATTGCAATTGCTTTCAATTGAATAATACAGGCAAAGAACTATGAATATATAGGTGAAAATTTTAGTCTATGATTCAATTCAATTAAATATAATTAAATAGGGAAAATTCAAAATCAACACTAAAAAATTCAATCCTGCCAACAACTAAGGCATTGAATCTGCAATCTTGTCCAATTTTATATAGTTATTTTGAATTTTATTCAATTAAATTAATAACAACGTGCACAAGCATGGTTGATTTCAAATTTCTTCAATTGCAGTCAACTATCTTAATCAAAGTCAAACAAAAACTTGGAATGAAGAAAAACAAAAAACTACTAAACATTATTATCATGATCTAAGAAAATGTCGTGTAATGCATGTGTCTAAGATTGCAAAAAAATATTAATAAAAATGCAACTAGCCAAGAAATTTTGGTTTGTTTATACATAATTAGGGTTAATTAAGATGATAAAGTAACGGATTAATAAAATAAAAAAGTACAAGTACAAACAAAAAAGAAAAGTACTAAGCTCCAAATGATTTTGATAGTAGTGAAAGTAACACGAATCCAAATAATGATAAAGTTTATAATAATTAATAAATCAAATAATATTGATATTTATGTTTATGTTTATATACCTCAGAAGAAGCTTGGGGCATGGAAGAAGGTAACTCCTCTATAGCCGCCATGAGAGGAAAAAAGATAAGAATCAAAACGAGGTGTTATGTTGGTTGAGAAAGAAAGCAAATATTTATTTAAAAAATGGATGTGTCGCGTTTGGTTTATGTAAAGGTTTTGATATGTGTCACAATTTTTTTTGATAATAAATGTCACAAATAAATAGGCATAAACACGTGTTAACGCAAGGCTGATTTTGTGTGTGGAAGTGGAGATTTGTTTGTTTACATTAGTCAAACAAACGGTGGTGCTTTACAGTTATAGTATTTTTTTTAGGCAATTTCACATTTATAATATTGTGTTTACTATTCATTTATTATAGTTATTATACTATTTTTTTATTATTCATTTTTATAGTTATGGGTGAACCAACTCTCATTTATCAAGTATGGCTCACCACACTTAGAAGATCTAGAATGGTCTCGTATTTATTTTTTTATATAAAAAATAACCTACTTTGATTTTTTTTAGGCTACTATTAAACTCTCTTTAAAACGCGATATTATATTATTAATATACTCTAGAGTTTAATAGTTATTCAACTCATATATACTTTGGTCTATGAAATGCTATTATACTCTAGAGTTTTTTCAAGTATAAAATATTGTAGTTCCATCAAGATAATGTTGATTTCGAGGTTGATTCATAAATGGTAGCTAATTATTTCAACAAAGGGCGATCAGATGTCAACAAATTTAATTTCATCATGGATAGTTGTATCCAATTCTGTAGTTTCTATTTAACAAACTCTCATGTCGAGTTTATCATGAGACAAACAAATATATTAACATGTATTACTGAATTAATTTTTAATGAAATGATATAAATTAAAAAAAATATAAAATACTCTAGAATTCAAAGAACAATCATAAAAAATTTACATTTACGGCTTTCAAAGATATCAACGGAATTCAACTCCAAAATCTTTAGATCTTATATCAATTTTTTATATCACATTCTGAACTCCCCTCTCCCCCACCATCCTTCCTAATAATTCTTCCTCCTTCTAACTCATATTACTGATTGCATCTTCGATGGTAAAAAATCACTTTTATGAATAACGCACATAAATAAACTCTAGTACTTGTATTGTAGTGCATGTAGATTTTAAGTAAAAAAGTGTATTTTTATCGTTATTACTGTAATGCAAATAAGTGTAGGACCACTTTGAAAATTACGATAGAGTCACGGACGTTATGGGTCAAGTTACGGTAAGCATTTGTTGCAGACGGTACTCAGTATCAGAATTCAGAACAGTCACAAGTCCTGGCAGACATTTTCTTAGCAATTTTTTGTTTGTTTATTAGTTTTTTTGGTAAGTGTGTTTGTTTATTAGTTTAATATTATTTTGTTTTTAAGAAAATTAATTTAATAATTATAAATTAACATTTTTTAATGACAAAGTGTTAGGTTAATTTATTAGATTAATTTTTACTTTTTGGTTCAGATTTAAATCTAAAACCTCTAATTTTATTTCTTTAATTCAAACAAGTCAAACTACCTACAAATTAACACTTGATAAAAAATATTTACAATTAATCATATATTTTTGACTAAATAGTATTTTTGGTCATTCTATCTTATCACGTTTAGGAAAAACACTTTATCCTTTTTAAACTCGACTTTTTTGTTTTCAAATATAATTGTGGCATTAATATAAACAACAACTAATCCTTTTATTAGCCATAATAGAATTCGACCAATTCTATCTACTCTTATTAACTCCCACAACTACTAACAGTAAGTCCTTAGCCACATAGAGCTACCAATTTCAATACCTACAAAAAGATATGGAAATTAGATGTAATAGCTTCCTGATATAGTCTTGTGATATAAACAATATTTATATATAATTGAGGATTTTTGTATTGAATTACTTGAAAAACAAGTCCATAAGTGATATGAAACATAACAGTAATTTGACATTTACTAATACCAAGGATCACATTTGGCAAAACATAAAATTTTGGAGCATTAAATGCATATCTAAAGTAGGCTCTGAGGTGATGATCAAATCGTCTTACGGGTTATCGTGTCCTATGTTATGAGCATATTTCAATTACCTACCAAGCTTATTAATACCATTGAGAAGATGATTGACTTATTTTGGTGGGGCCATAGTGGTTTCAATAACCGTGGACTTCACTTGATATTTTGGCGAAAGTTGTCGATCCACAAAGTCGATGGTGGAATGAATTTCAAGATTTTATCGGCTTTCCACATGGTCATGATAGGCAAACAAAGGTGGAAATTCCAAACTTAACTGCACTCTATGGTCTCTCATATTTTTAAAGCTCAGTACTTGCCCTCTATGAGTTATATCACGGCCAACTTGGGTCACAACCCGAGCCCGAGCTATGTTTGGAGGAGAATTTTGCATGCCTGTTTTATTTTCAGTGGTGGTGCATCCGGTCAGGTAACTTCATCCCTATCCTTGATGAACCATGGATTTTGAATGGTAGATGCATAGATGGTAATCTACCATAGGCGCATTATGTACGAATTTATATGGTGGATAACTTAATTGACACCTCGTCTAAGAGTTAGAATACAACTTTGGTTCAACAAATGTTTAGTGATGATATAGGCTTTGACATATTAAGCACCCCGATGTTTGATTAGGTTCCTAATGATAATTTTTTCTAGAAAAAGGAGAAAAATGGTATATATTATGTTAAAAGTGGGTATCGACTTTATGTGGAGCAGTTAGTCAATATTTCCCATATGCAACGTCCGGGTTTTTGGTCGGGTATTTAGCATTTGAAAGTGCCACCAAAAGTATAAAATATTGTTTAGAGAATGTGTCGTGGGTGCCTGCCAACTATAGACCGACTCCAAGGCAAAGGTGTGCAGTGCCCGAAAAATTGTGTTTGTAATGCTCTTTCTGAAGATCTTGCACATGTTATCTTTAAATCTCCTTTGCTATTAAGTGTGGCGTATGACTCATTTTTGAGATGATGTATGTCATACTCTTATTACTGTCGAATTCACCGTTGATGCCATATTTTTCTTATTGCAATATTTGACACTAGAACTTGGGCAAACGATGGCTGCCATATTGTGAAGTGTGTGGAAACAATGAAACCTTAAAATTTTGCTGAACGAGAATGAATTGTGTGCTCATAATGTCGATCGAGCACAACATTTAGTGGACGACTGGCAGGCAACAAACACGCCAAGAAGCTCAAGGAGCCAAGTAAAGAGTTTTAAAAGCAAAGTAAAGTCATTAAGTTTAAATTGCAAAAACTTAAAGGAAAGGTAAAATACAATGCATTAAAAATAAAGGTGGTTCGACAAATCTTTTAATTACATTCTTTATGACTCTTTTCTCTCGCGCCGGTACTTCAAGTGTTTTTAGAATTCTGTATAGGTGATTTGCGACCCATTTTCCCTATGAAAAACTCTTATTTATACAAAGAAAATAACTTGGAAAGAAACTAATCTCACGATCAACACTCCTTACATTGTAGACAACCACTTGTCTCCCACGTTCTCCTTTGAGGAAACCGCTTCTCTTTTGAAATTTGAATCTTCCCGCTTTAAAGGCAGTTGCTTGACTTCGACGGTTTTGCTTCTTGGCTCATATCTTGTCGAACCTAAAGGCTTCGGGACTCTTTATGTTAAGTCCATCATCTCGTTGAAACTCCTTTAATTGAGGAAAAAGGCTTCGATTCCTACAAGAGTAAAAGTCAACTAATGTTGACCACATTAAATGAAGCTGATGAAATTAACAACTAACAACATATAATAAAAAATCTCTAAACTATTGAATGTCACTATTGATTTCTTTTTAATGGAAGTTCTATTTTATTATCATTATCATTATTATTATTAATAATTTATTTATTATTATAATAAATATTATTTCTTGTTGTAGTTATACTATTACCAAGGATGATAATGGATGAACCTTGCATATGTTATGCATTGTCCTTGTCAACTGAACTAAGTTCACGATGACATGATAATGGATGTCTATGAGTATTCAATTTTTTTCACAGATAGTATGCATATTAATTAACTACCTCTATTTGAAAAAAGATGATATTTATATTATTATCACGTATATGTGAATATCAGTTATACAAGTATTATCGAATATTAAAGTATTTACAAATATTTTTAAATATCAACATGTAATATGATTTTTTATACAAAAATGCATTATTATAAAATAATTTAAATTATATAGAATTTATTCTTTAAATTTTATTATTAATAAGTGTGGTACTAATGATGATTTTTTTTTTTGTCAAGTAGCCTAGTGGTTAGAGCTCACACAATTTAATTGTGGAGAAGTGGGGTGTCCGGGGTTCGAACCCTGACCTCTGCGTATAATACAATATCCCTACCAACTGAGCTAAGCTCACGAGGATTTGATTTTACCACTGTTTTAGGCAAAATTACACGTTTAGTCCCTTAACTTTATTTTAGGTAACAATTTGGTCCTTTATCTTTTTTTCATTTTAATTTTGTCCTTTTGGTCTATTTTTATATGGATTTTCAAGCTTCAAATTTATGGTTTTATTTTCTTATGGCCTTTCAATCTTCAAATCTATGGTCTTCATATATATTTGCATATGAATATTAGATTTAAAGCTTGAAAATCGATATAAAAATGGACCAAAAGGACAAAATTGAAATGAAAAAAGATAAATGACCAATCTGTTACCTAAAATTAAGTTAAAGGACTAAAAAATTTGCCACTGTTTTATGTGAGATTTGATCAATGTATCTTGAAGTTACAAAGTTAAGCTCTTACATCCGAACTTACATCTCTTAGACCTATTAGACCTATTGCTTCTATTTTGATCGAACAAAATTATAGCACTCATTTTCATTTTGACAACAAATTACTAATAAAAAAAATCATTGATTAGAAAATCTAATTATATTTTATTTATGGTGAGGAGATTTATATTTAAGTAACACCACAATTGTATATTTTTAAGAGAAATGATATTTGAACATCCATTTTTTAACAACTTTTGTTACATAGAAATTCTAATATGGTCACATGACCAAAGAAAAAGTGTTTGACCACACACACATAAAGAAATATTTTTTAAATAATAAAGAGGAAATTGATAAAAAAGATGATTGAATATTTTAAGGAGAATATTTTTATGTGTGTGTCCAAACATTATTGATTTGGTCTTGTGACCATGGAAGAATACCTCGTTGTTACAACCGTCTCTCTCATACTCTCATTATACTTTTATTCTCTCTCTTCCTTTCTCTCTCTCTCTATTGTTATTGTCCAATAAAAAGAGAGAAAAAAAGGTTGTCACTAAACATTATTGGAAATTGAATGTCAAAATATCATTCTTCTATTTTTAAATGGGTATGGATTTTTGCAAACCTGGGCACTAAAACATGTTTATTTTATTCTATATGTTTTAATAATTTTACTAAATCCAGTTATTTTCATCTGCATGTGTATCTATTAGTTTACATGTACTTAAAATATGATTTATTTTATTCTATTTATGTGTAATCCAGTAAGATATTCGTCCTATATCGGTCCGTAGTATATTTTATTTGTTGATACTGTGCATACAAAGTTTTGATCATCCTTAATTATATGTCTAACTTGGACAATGCAAAATAAGCACACTAATTTAATATAAAAAGGAGAATGTTAGCGAATGCCCCAAGAGCAATGGTTAAGCATTCAAAACAAGTAAGTTTTTATGAAAAAATTGTGTAATCGTTACTTTATCAAAAATAACATCTTATATTTCCAAAACAAAATTTCTATACTAGATTTCTTAACCAAAGCTAAAATTATTAATTTAAACTTCTTAATATATATAAATTTACACATGCTAAAAAAACTAATTAACTAATTGGACTTCTAAACATACTTTCCCAATTCCAATCTTGCCCTTTACTCAAGGGTTCCTCTTACAAAAATTGAGAATCTATTCCTCTCTCCAATTATGATAGAAGATCAAATGGCAAGATACATTATTAAGGAAAAATATCTGACCGACCATGCATAATTCATTAATTTTTTAATTACAAATCTTAAAATATTCATTACTTGAGACAGATTTCGTTTCAAGAAGAATATGATACAAAACAAAAATGACTTAGAATTTGATTAGTTTCAAAACCTAAATAGGATCATTTTAGATTAAGGATGGGATTTAGCAATTGGTTTCGACAAAATTTCACAGATCCTTTTCTCTTGGTTCTCAGAGGGTACTGTATTTATCAATTCTATAAGCTTTATTATTTACTTTTCATTCAATAAACTGTTCTTGTTCTCTCATTTTTAATATTTCTCTCCAAAGTTCTTCCTTTAATTATTTTAGTAACATTTTTAATCTAAAGCTCTTTATTTTTTTGTTCAGTGGTGCTGAACCGAAGCAGTTATCTTTCTCTGCTGCACTTGGGATTACACTTGGAATATTTCCTATTTGTGGTAACTTTTTTTCTTTCATATATCATTTACCTTTATTGAGGGTATTCTTGTAATTTAAATACTTAGTTTTTAGTAAGTTATTGTTACTGAGATTAGTAAATTATTTTTCTCCTGGTTTGAACACAAGTCCTTCAACTTCTAAGTTTAACTCTTTCCTCAAACTAGTTGAATTGTTCAACTCTGTTGGTTTTCTTTTGGCATATGCCATTAGGTAGGCTATCCATATGTCTTTGTTGCGTAGCAAGTGTGAGTTAGAAGTCGTACATCGACTAAAATGGTGGAAGTTGAACAGTTTATAACGAGAGGACCATAAACCCATTGTCTTAAGGTTTTAAACAAAAGTGTGGTGTCTCTGTTGTTTGTGTGGTTGCTTTTGCCAAATGTGAGTGGTCTCCCAAAGCTTCCCTCGTGACCCAGTCTTAACTAGTTTCGGATGGTCATTTTGGATGTGGGTATTGAAGTTGTCTTGGAGTCCTACATTGACAAGGTTTCTGAGCTGGGCTGTCGGATGTATATATGTGGTTGGGCATGTTCATCTCTTACTTGTATGGTGTGTCTCTTACTTGTATGGTTGCTTTTGCCTAATGTGGGTGGTCCCCTGTACTTCCCTCGTGACCCAACAGTCTTGACTAGTTTCGGATGGTCAATTTGGATTTGGGTATTGAAGTTGTCTTGGAGTCCTAACATTGACAAGGTTTCCGGGCTGGGCTGTCGGATGTATATATGTGGTTGGGCATGTTCATCCTTTAAGTTAACTTTTGATAATGAGATCTAAGCCTATTTAACATGGTATCAGAGTCAGGTTAAGGCTGATTATGTGAGAATTGGACGCAAAACCCACGTGAGGGTGGGTAGGTGAGTAGATGGTTAGAGGTTTAAGGTAGTTGTTATGAAGTGTGATATGTCCCATCTATAAGAAATATAAAAGTTAGTTGGAAAATTAGTTAAGTTTGTTAGTAGATAGTTAGTTAGTTGATAGCTAGCGAATTTGTTGATTCTTTGTTACTCCTTCCGTTTTTAAATATAAGCAAAATTGACTTTTTAGATTCATTCATTTAATGATGTATGTGGTTCATAATAGGCATCACATATATCATTAAATGAATGAACCTAAAAAGTCAAGTTTGCTTATATTTAAAAACGGCGGGAGTAGCGAGAGCATTTCATGTACTCATTTACGATCCTTTATCATCAATTAATATGAATGACAAGGACTTTTTCGCTCCATTAAGCTCTCAAGCTTATTTTTCATATGTGATAAATGTTCTTCTCTTTGATCATGTGCGAAACAATAGGCGGGGACAATGTTTTGACATTCAGTGGTATAAATTGTTTAAAAATTGAGGGACGAAAGTACTTTTTTCAACCTGGTCCCTGAAATGTAGGTTATTGTGCAGCATATAAAGTTCCCTTCGAGAATGTAGTTTTTGGCATGGAAAAGGACAGATTATTGTATCTTTTATAAATGATCTGGTGAACCTATGAAATGTATTGTAGGAAGTAGTCCATGATTGATAATGTTTTGCCAGACTTGTTCTGTGGTTTTATGTTTTAATTTGGCCCATCTTTTTGTTCTTGGTCCTTCTCTATGAGATTTTCTGTCTTTGATGTGAATGTGATGACATATTCGATATGAATTATATGTAAAAATAAAGTCTGTTTTAAAAAGTGCTTTTGAAACAGGTGTCACTGTGTTCCTCTGCGGTATTGCCATAGCGATTCTTGAATCACGTATTAACGCTCCCATTATATTGCTTGCAAACGGCATTGCTACTCCCATAGAGTTGAGGTAACCTGATTCACACACTCTGTATCTTTATATCTGTGTTGTGAAATAGTGGATAGTGGAATTTTAACAAAATTATATCATTCTGTGATACACAGTTTTAATAGAAAGTGTTGTCAAATAACACTTTAACACAAGTTTAAGTCCTAATTGAAAGATTTATTTGGCGTATTTCAGTTTGATTGTACCATTTCTGCGCTTCGGTGAATTTATCTCTGGCTCACCTCATTTCTCTTTAACATCTGATGCTTTAAAGAAAGTTCTTACTGGTCAAGCTTCAACTGAACTCCTACTAAGCATTGCCAACGCGGTAGGTAGCTCATGCCATAAAACCATATATGTGATTTGTTTCTTCTGAATTAGGAGTTTACTCAATATATATGAAAGTAAAGCATCAACCGTTTATGTACACATATTTTCATGATAAATCTGTGTACTCTTTAACAATAAGTTGATTGGAGTGGAATTGGATATTCAGTCCGATCCTACCAAGAGAATCCAAGTTTTAATCTTAGAAGGCATCCCTGTTAAGAGGTTGTAAATTGTAAAACCCAACGAGTTAATTCTCGTGCATCAATGCAATTGAACTGGAGATTAGTTCCATAGCCGCTCTAAATGGCGAAAACTTATATAATATTCTAGTTGGCCAATTGAGGAGCCACAGCCCACAATCCCTAACTCAGGTCGATTATCGGCCTAGCCTCAGTTTAATATTATTTGTATATATCCCAAACTGATAAGGACATGGCTAAAATTAATTATGCTAGGAGACTACTTTTTCCACCCCTTAACACCAGTTTGTTAGTATGCAGCCAAAAACACTACTAAATTTTGCATGTCCAAAAACTTGCTCTCGAACAATTTACATGGTCTAGATGCGCACTTCCAAAAACATGAGGGTTTTTAGTACCGAGTATGGGAAAATCTCCCTTATTTTAGTATTTCCAGTGGCATTGAATTGTTGGCTCTAGCACACCCTTGATAAAACAAGCATTAATATTTATCATTTACTATGAATATGCATATACTAAGTATTTTAAGGGACTAAATTGCACAGGTTGTTTGTGTTTTACCTTTTATGTTAGATACAGTCACCTGATGTTCTGTAGAGATTATAATCAAAATAACTATTTTCATTGTTTGCTGAAATGCACCATATGAACGAGTAAAAATATGATTGCTATAATGCATAGTTATTTTAAAACCAGTCAGTTACCATACAGTTTCTTGTTTCTTAAACAAATTTGGCAGCTTTTGGTGCATACAGTATCTATACATATACACTTGAATTTACGCTTTACCTTTTATGAGATTTTTCACTTCCATTTCAATGTTTTAGCTTCCCCGCCTAGTAGGATAATGTTAGGTTGTCATTTTCGTTCCGTTACAATCACATTTGAAGTTATATCTTTTTTTCCTTTCAGCTATTAGGGTGGCTAGCCGCGTCACCTTTTATTCTGGCAAGTCTTTACTTGATGTTGATACCGTGCTTCAAACTTCTAGTTAACAAACTCAACAGTCCTCCTTCAAGTCCAAAGATGCCGCTCCAACCGCGCCCTGAAGTTGGGTTGAGGGTAAGGGATATCTGACTGAGAGTCACTTCAACTTCGCTCATCGAAAGTGATCAGTCATTCACACGTTGTCTTGTTGAGTTGTTTCTGACAGAAACAACGTATATAGCTACACAAAAAGACTAGTCAATTTACACAATGTAAAAAGTTATACACATGTATTTGATATGGACCAGTCACTCTCAAGTGATTGATTTCTTTGAGATGTACAGAACTGTCTCATGTATGATAACCCTTGAGGGTTCACAGTTCAATTATTTTTTAGTTTGGCTAATGTTTTCTCCATCTTCACATTTCTATAAAATCATACATGTTTGTAGAAGTGTACTTCGATACGACACAATTTATGTTTTTGTTTTCCCTTTAGTTTTGCTCTATAGTAAATAATCTGTATTTATTTATTTATTTATTTTGGGTACATTAGTAGCCAGTGAATATTCTTGAAAATAAGTTTGTTAGTTACTAGGATTATATTATGTTACTAATTGCTTTTCAAAAAAAAGTATCATGTCACACTTAGTGTGCTTATCAAATTCATTCAGCAAACAAACTGTCAAAATTATGAAATAACTTCAATCTTTTTTTTTTTTGAGGGAAATAACTTCAATCTTTAATAACTTCTTTTCTCAAATTTCTTGAAAAAATGATCAAGTGACTTCAACCCTTTGATGTAGCATTCAATTTCATAAAAAAATTTAAATTACATGTCGATAATTGATGCATAACTGTCACAGAAGTACAATGCTACAATGTAAGGAACCACAAGGAAAAAAAAGTCCATGTTCTTGTTTCCTATCAGCACAGCGGTATATCAAAGATTTCGGCGTGATACTGATGTTGACAGTTTGAAACAATCCTCCGCGAAATTACCAAGTTCTAGCACCCCAACTGAACAAAAAATATTTTGAATCAAACATTCACCAGAAGGAACCTCTCATATCTTCATGTTCCTAATGATTATTTCGCGCATTTCTATCTTCAACTTCAACGCAGTGAGCACTGATAACAGGTTCGCCAGAGATATTTTGAATGGCACTGGTTTCTAGATGCCTAATAGATATTGAGTCAGAGAATTCCATGGCTAGTGTTTCTTCATTTCTTTGTTGCATCTCCATTTCTTCATTGCTTGTGGCCTCCATCAGAGAGTTTCACTTGTCAGTATATATCTGCCATGCATGATCAATGATCTAAACAGCACTACATTTAACTCCAACACAAAACATAAAAATTGAATATAATATGGTTTGTAATGTCAACAATTAATCAATTATGTCTATATACAGCGATCAATACATGCGTTCAGTAGCAACTTGCAAACACTCCATGACCAATTATGTAATCACAAAATCATTGAACAAACAATCATTTTGGTCCTTAAATGTGTGAGACGCGATCATGATGAGTGTATCAAAATTACAAAAACATACTTAAAAGCTTATTTTGTCAATCAGTTTGATCATCAAAATGTGCCATTCGAAAGTTAATTTGGTCCTCACTCACTTAGGGACCAAAATTACCATTTGCTCTAAAATACTTATATACATCAGAATGAGTGTTGAACAAAAGACTAACAGAGTTATCAATACATAACTGTGGAAATTAATCTCATTTACCTGCATTTCGGATATTTCTCTCGAAGATTTCGCAGTAGTTAGTAGGGACAAACGGCAAAGTGGGCAGGTACTGTGGCTGGAAAGCCAAAGATCAATGCAGCTCATGTGAAATGTATGGCCGCATGCAGGTATTTGTTGAAGTCTGTCTTCTGGTTGGTAGTCCAAAAGACATACAGAGCATCTGCAACAATCTTTTGGATGAGGAAAGCGAAAGATAACACAGGTTTTGACTTAATCAACTAAACAAAGAAACAAAAACAGAACAAAAGACTATAAGTTGAGGGTATCAGCAAGATCAAGTTTTGTGAATCCTGATTAAGGGCATGTTTGGATTGACTTATTTGTTTTTATCAACTGGCAAAAACACTTTGTGAGACTGCTTGGGAGAACTTATTGAAACAACTTATGAAATGTGCATAAACAGTTTGAATTTATTTTATCTTTTTCTATAGAAATACCTTATACTTAAGATCTTATATATGAAGCACGGATACGGACACTGACACCGCTAATAATTTGAGAAAATCACATAATTCAGTGTAATTATATGTGTCTGTGTTGTGTCGGTGTCGGACACGACACGTGTCCGACACTGGGACACGCTTAATCCGAAGAGTGTTCATGCTTCACACGTATGCTACAAGTACTTATTTAACATGTTTATCCAAACAGGACAAAAACATAAATGCACAACATACCACCTAAGCCAGTTCATAAGCAGAGTTTGACAAAATTTAAACATATTTCTTGCCATTAGAGTATCTCAACAGACAAATATCAAGACATAATTTTCCAGGCCAGGCATCTTTTGCAAGGTAGAAGGAATTTCATTCGGATAAGTGCCAACTGCATAACATCGCATGGTTTTCCTGTCCTAAAGCATATAACATCTAAAAGTTTACAACATTGACTCTTGCCTATACCATAAGAAAACAAAGAAGTCAAATTGGTAAACATCACTATAAATTAGTTTTCTACTGTCAACCCTACGTTTGCTACAGAACATGCACATGTTTTTGGATCCACATCGTTTTTATTGTTCATGTAAATTTCAATTTCAGATTTCATGTATGTTGTAGCATTGATAATATCTAATTCCAATCTCCATAAACTTTTTTTCAGTTTATTTTCTGAAGTTTATTGGAATAACTCAGAAACAACGTATACAACAATTATGCAAAATGCAAAGTAACTTTTTTGTAGAGTTAGAACAACTTATGCAAAAGCTCTTACATGATAAATGCTGATTGAATAAACTTCTAGTAAGTAGTTTACTCAAACACTACTAGTCCACAAGTTATGAATTTTATCAACACACGTTCTTTGACATTCTTTTTCAAAAACATGGAACTTTATACTATAACGAAATTAAATAGGTATGAAATGAACAAATCGAAAACCAAAAAAGAAGGTATTGCTAGCATTTGTGTTCTTATTAGTTCAATTTCAGGGAGTTGTAAGAATAGTTATACAAGTGAAATCATAAAAAGGGATATACCAATGAAATAAAACTGAACTCACTGTGTATCTTTGACAGAGAAGCTTTCATTGTACACAATAATAGGCAACATCTCTCTCAATTCTTTCTTCAACCCCAAATCAGACTGCAAAAATACATACAGCACTGAAGAAAGTTAAAAAAGTCAGTTTTGACTAAACCCAGATGGATTATCCTATGTTCCTTTAGAGTAAGGTAAATGTAATTTATTTCGTAGATGCATTGAGCACAAAGTTTTTCTCTGCATTCGATTGTGGCATCATTCCCTCACTGGAAAAAGTGTTTCCTTAATGACAAGTGCAAGAATTTCACACCTAAATTTCTCGTCATTATTAGAACAAATTTGCACTATGCAACACCAGCACTTCAGATTGAAGACGTGTTCTATCTATTTTCATTTAATCATTTCCATTTTCTCAAATTATTACTCTTGGACTTTGGGTTGGGACAATCAACTTGTCAGGTGAGGATTTCCCCTACTTATAAATTTATATTAAGACCATCTCATCTATTGCTTAGAAAAGTAGAGCTTGAACAATTTATATGTAACACTAAAGGCTAACGAGGGTAGGGAGTGGTTGCTGGTGCACATGCATAATAATGAGCGGCTCCCGGAAGCTTCTAGGCAAAAGAAGAGTGAGGACAAAACACGCTGAAAATTTTAAGAGGACCCATAAACTAGACCTGATGCCTTCAGGTTTTGGGTTAGAATGTGGTGTCAAACTAGACTTGTGTGGTTGCTTTGAGCTTAATGCGATGTTCCCCTCGGCTCCCTTTGTTACCCAACAAACCAAGCATTTAGAATGTGACCTTATATAGCATGTGGTCAAACAAATTTTAGATAGACTCTTATACCATATTAGACTTTGGGTTGGGCCTAACTCAACACCTATAAAACCGGCTTGTAAGGTGGACGCTGCCACGCTTATAAACTTATGTTCAAACGTTATTTCATCTAATGTGGACTCTTAACAATTACCGGTGCCTATTCATGTAACAGTGTTTGCTACATAAATAAACGAAGAAAAGAAAACTCAACAACATAGCATTGACATTTTAGGATATGGATTACTTACAGTGGAGGTGGCATTGTTGTTGTTATGATGATGTTGTAAAACAGAAACAGACCTCATCCTAATAGAAGACCAATCAACCCTTCTTGGTCTCAAATAAAAAACATAGAAAAGAAAAAGAAGAATTATAGTGAAGAAAATTGGTACAGAGAATATAAAAGCTCTATACAGTTTCAGCTCAGCTACTCCAGAAGCATCAGATCTGTTACCATTGCTGCTGGAACTGGAACAACATCCTGAATCATTAGAAGAAGAAGAACCTTGAGATTGAGACATTATAACTCATGTATGAAGTGAACTTAATTAATGCATTCATAAATAACTTTAATATTAGATGGGTGCAAGTGCATACCGACAACAAATATGTTAAGAATTAATTAATATTCAATTTATTGTTTGAAATTGTAGCACCAGCACAAACGGTAATAATCACCTCACTGACATTGACATTGCTAACTTCTATCCTAAAAATACATGTTTAAAAATGGCTTAATTACTCTTTTGGCCCCCTAAGTATTTAAATGTTGTGATTTTGGTCTTTAAAAAAAATAATTCTTTCCGAGCCCTCTATGTTTACCCCCTTTTCCAGTTTTGGCCCCCAAACAAATTTTGACTCAGTCAACGCACAAGTGGACGCCATGTGTGTAATTTTTTATTTTTTAATTATTTTTATTTTATTTTTTTTAATTATTTTTGTATTTAAAAACAAATAAACATAATTATTTTTTAAAATAAAAATTATTTTGTTTTTTTAATTAATTTTTTAATTAACGCATTTACACGTGGTATTTTTATTATTTTTTTAAATTAAAAATTACACACGTGTGCGTTGACTAAATCAAAATTGGGTTAGGGGGCTAAAATTGCAAAAGGAGGGGTAAACATAGAGGGCTCGGAAAGAGCTATTTTTTTAGGGGACCAAAATCACAACATTTGAATACTTAAGGGGCCAAAATAGTAATTAAGCCTTTAAAAATTCAAATGTATTTACAAAAAAAAACTTTTAAAAATCAATATCCTAAAATTATTCTTCAAATTTAACAAAGTTTGTCTAGGTGAACGTAACTCAGTTGAAAGAAATAATGCATTATATATGTAGAAGCTGATATCCAAACCCCACACATAATTATCTATTAATCTAACAATATCTTTTTTTTTATTAAGAATTAATCTAATAATATCTATATGCTTGTAATCTAATCTAATATATATCCACCAGCTACAAAATCAATTCAATTCATATGCTACAACGATTACAAATTAACCTTATATGATGAATAAGTAGAGTGTTTGAATTCAAACTACAACTTCTACATATATTATTCGTTGTCTCTATCACGTTAGCTAAGCTCACAGAGACTCAACGCATCATCTTTATGAATACATTATAATACACCAGCGAAAAGACTCCCGTGCCTGTCTTTCCTCTCTTTTTATTGCGTTAACGTTTGAAAATTATGAACGGTGTTTTTTTAAGAAATTTTAATTTTGATTAAAAGTAAAAATATAAATGTTTTTTGCTTTCAAATTATAACAAATCAAACTAACCATGATTATCTATTTAAATGAACCAACAATATAAAAAAAAAAAAACTATAATCTTAATTCTTATTTTTTTAATGACAACAACAACAATTTTTATTGTAGAAAAAATTGTTATGTAAGAGTATAATTGGGATAATGAAAAGTAAGTATAGATACACTCATCTATTTTGTTACACTTTTTAAACGATCAAGAGAAAAGCTGGGCATTTGTGTTTGTTGCACTTTTATTTTAATATTTAAATTTATTCTTATGTATTTGTTACATGTGTTATTTGTATTGAAAATTGATGACATTTTTTTAAAGAGAAAAAGTCAGCCTAAAAGAGCTGAAAGTGACTGTTTTTTTTCTTTTTTCGTGGTGGCCGGAGTTTGAACCTCGGACCTGACATATATTATGCATTGTCCATACCAACTGAGATAAGTGCAAGAAGACATATTTATTTTTATATATTTTATATATAGTATAGATAAAAAAAATTAAACTAATAAATAAGAATGTTTTGGGCATAGTAAATAAAATCTGTTTTGGGCGAAGTTAAGAAAATATTGAATAAATTGGGTTGTGCACTCGTGTTTTCACCAAAAAAAAAAAGCAAAACAATGTTTAAAAAAAACTCTCAATTTTTTTTTTTAATAAACTTTAATATATGGATTGAATGGATATCAATCGAAAATATAACAAGGGATGAATTTCATGTTTAATAAATTGGTTGGATTTTTATTCAAAAAAAATTAAATTGGTTGGATTGAATTCTTTAAAAGCAATTTTAGTTGATTGATAATGTATTAATGGATTATTTTGATCCTTAAACTATCATCTTAATCCATCCATTTTGTCACCTACAAAAGAATCTTAAGGTGTGCTTTTGTAAAAAGAAAATTGTCTAAAACGGATAATTTCCTAGTTTTGAAACTAAAGCTACACTGACCTAAGTATAAAATTTCAGGTTGTAGTTTCGATGCACATAGTTTCGTAACTAAAAACATCTAAAGTAGGAGTAATACATATTTGAGCACAAACCTAAATAAAAATAGAGTTAAATAATTTTTTTTGAGTAAAGAATTAAAATAAGTTTTTGATCACTATAAATATAATCAAATTTATTTTCGATCCTCAAAAAAAATATTAAAGTGACATGTTTTGATCCCTATAAAATTTTTCAACACAAACTTTTATCCTTATAAAATTAACATTTGTTTGATTATATTTAAATATTTTATAATGTAAACTTTTAAATTTCATGTCATAATTAAACGTAATTAATACTTTATGTTTGTATTAGTTGAGATAAGTTTTCGATGCACATAGTTTGTTTTTTTAATAAGTATTAAATTTTATTTAAAGGGAATAAAATTAAATGATACTAATTGATGTAACTAAATTATTTTTGTTTAATTTTATTCATTTTATGTGAGTGTATTTAAATAATATTAATTTGGGATTGTGCCTATGAAAGACTTTCTCCTCCCTAAATTGGTTATTCTAATTTTATGTCGCTCTCATTCAGAACTTGTGCACCTTTGTCCTTGTGAAATTATGAAAATAAATTAACTAAAATTATTTGGGTACAGTTTGTCGAGACAATATAGAAATTAATATGTTAAATCGCGATTTAATCAACCAACACAACATGTCAACAACTAAACCGTAAAGTTTTTTTCTTATTCATAATTTGGAGTACAAAAGCTCCATTTACAAAGAGAGTACTTTATTTAGTTATATTTAGATACATGGCTTCTCATATATCGGAGGCTAGAAAACCGGCCGCTTCTCGACTTAGGGCTTATAAGATGGTGGGTTTTCGGTCAAAGGCTTCTACACCTGAGGTTTCTTTATAGATAGCTTGTAAGACGGGGGCTCGAATGATATCTTGTAAGCCGGAGGATTATCAACTAGTGGTTTGTATGCATGTGGTTTCTCTGCTGATGGGGGCTCAAATGGTATCTTGTAAGCCGGAGGATTATCAACTAATGGTTTGTATGCATGTTGTTTCTCTCCTGATGGGGGCTCGAGTGGTATCTTGTAAGCCGGAGGATTATCAACTAGTGGTTTGTATGCTTGTGGTTTCTCTGCTGATGGCTTGTAAACTGGTGGCTTCTCAATTGATGGTTTGTACACCGGTAGGTTTTCAACCGGTGTCTTCTCGAGTGGATCACAACATTTAACACCAAATCGAGGTTTATACTTTTCACAATCAATACATATATACCCGTGAGCGGTAACCATCAAACTAACCAGAAGTAATACTAGGAAGCCAAAGGAAGCCATATTCTTGGTGATTTTTGAGTTTGGTGCATAAAACACAAGAGTGACTATCTTCTTTTATAGAACTGGTCTTTGGTCTTTATGAGTCCACTCACATTAAGGGATAATTATCTAGGAATTAATCGGAGAATATTTGCAATCAATGTATAGATGCAAACCGATTGCTGCACACTCATTGTCAACATTTTTCATAGCTGTATAGTAAAGCATATCTTTTGCATTTATTATAGGTTCATAAAGTTGTATATCATATATGTAAACTTTTGACTAGCATTTGTAATTCTTTCCAGTATTAAGAAATTGGATCTGATCTTATGTCGGTTTCTGGTACCCAAGAAGGGGGAGAAGGGATGTGTTTTCTGAGCTGTTGTTGTGGTCGGTGACGGAGCCATAAATTTTAGATTGTGGAATATAGTACTAAAAATGCTATTTTACCAAACAAAAAAATATATTATCTAAGATAGTACAAGATCAAAGTAAAATAACCACCATACAATAATATATAAATGAAGAAATAATAATACTTTTATAATATTAGTCTTATCAAATATTAATATACTAGTATGGACATCCGTGTCAAGCACGGGCTAGAATTCCGTCATACTTGAAGGAGAGAATATTGTGAAAAACGTAAAAGCTTATGCCTTCAAATTCACGATGAAGATGTGTATCATTCTCACTTGTGTGATTGCTATTTCTCCAATGTATCGATCTACACCAGTGTTGACTGGGGTGTGTGTGTGTGTGTGTTAGGGGTTAGGAGTGGTTCTTGGACCTAGGTGGGTGGATCACAATCACAAAGAGTTTGACACTTAATAGAAAGATGTTAATGTATCAAGTGTAAGTTAAAGTCTTACATTTAAAGAATCGATAATGAGTAACAAATAAGTGAGATAACTTATATACCTAATGCCTTAAAACTTTAAGTGAAGTTGTGATGTTAATCTCAACTTGTGTGGTTGCCTAATTGCCTAATATGATTATACAACCAATGTATGCTCGCACGATAGTCTCAACATTATGATAATTTGTTTTGTTAATTTCTGGGTGTCGTTTGTTTGATTTTTTTAATCTTAAATTTGAGTTTTAAGAATGTTATTCATGTTCATGAAGAAAAAGAATTCAACCTCTATTATTTCAGATTATCTTTAGTGGGATCTAAAAATGAAAAATGTATATGTGTTCTGCTAAGTTTACAAAATACATGTTTATTAGACATTTTAAATTGATGTGACATTTTTTGAATGAGTCTAATATTTTGGTAGTATAATTATCAAGTAATCTCTTACTCCTTCGATAAATCCATAAAATTACCAGCAACTAATTATATTTTTTATACTCTCACGGATAAAACATACACTCCTTTGTTTTTGCCTTTATCTTTTTCTCATGTTCAATTTTTTTTTCATATTCTTTTTTTTAAAAATTTATTTTCTCTGCTATAATGAAAGAAAGGAACAACAAAATTTTCACCTATGAAACCTCTATCAATCCACATTTTATTATCATGTTGTACTTTTGACTTTATTTGCCTATCTCACTATATCACAGATGGTGGATCAAAATCACAAAGAGTTTCACACTTAATGGAAAGATCTTAATGTATCAAGTGTAAGTTAAAATCTTACATTGTAAAAGTCGATAATGAGCAACATATAAGTGAGATAATTTATATACCTAATGCCTTAAAACTTTAAGTGAAGTTGTGTTGTCAATCTCGTTTGTGTGGTTGCCTAATATGATTATACAACCAATGTAGGCTCGCACGAAAGTCTCAACATTATGATAATTTGTTTTGTTAATTTTTGGGTGTCGTTTGTTTGATTTCTTTTAATCTTAAATTTGAGTTTTAGGATGTTATTCATATTCATGAAGAAAAAATAAATTAAACCTTTATTATTTCAGATTCCTTCATTTTTTTTTTTATCTTTGATGGGATCTAAAAATGAAAAATGTATATGTGTTCTGCTAAGTTTACAAAATACATACTTATTAGACATTTTAAATTAATGTGACATATTTTGGATGAGTCTAATACTTTGGTAGCATAATTATCAAGTAATCTCTTACTCCTTCGATAAATCCATAAAATTACCAGCAACTAACTATATTTTTTATACTCTCACGGATAAAACACACACTCCTTAGTTTTTGCCCTTATCTTTTTCTCATGTTCAATTTTTTTTTCATATTCTTTTTTTTAAAAATTTAATTTCTCTGCTATCATGAAAGAAAGGAACAACAAAACTTTCACCTATGAAACCTCTGTCAATCCACATATTATTATTATGTTGTACATTTGACTTTATTTGGCCATCTCATTGTATCACAGATGCAGAGAGTCTCACACTTAATTGAATGCAAGAGTATGCTGAGCAAAATATATGTGAGATGACCAGTATACCTAATGTGTTAGGTATTGGGTGAACAAGTGGTGTTAATTTCACTTGTGAGTTTTTTTTAGTCAAATGTGATGATCAAAACCATTGTAAGCTCCTTCATAACATTACGATGCACACTATTTTTTTTGGATATCATTTGCTTAATTCTTTTATGTTAAACATAAGTTTTTTGATGTCTTTCACTTTCATGTAATTTTTTTTATCCAACCTCTATTGTTTCAAACACCTTTAATTTTTGTCTTTGGTGGGATCTAACAATGAAAATATGCAGATGTGTTATGTTGAATTGACAAAGTACATGCTTATTAGATATTTTAAATGATGTGGCTTTTTTTAATGAGTCTTTTTTTCTTCTAGAATAATTACTCATAAATCTCCGAATCTTTCAACTAACTCATAAAATTACCTCTAATCTCTATTACAATTAATACATTTGACAAAATACCAACTAATTTTTTTTTTTTTATCATTTCTATCATGTTCAAATTTCCTTTTCATATTCTTTTTTTTCTTCTATATTTCTTTCTCTCTTTTCATGAAAGATAGAAACATAAAGCTCCCACCATGAAACCATCATATGAAACCATCGTTAACCCACCTTTTTAACTTTATCGTGCCTTTGTTTGAACTTATTTGCATGTGTCATCATATCACAGATGCTGAGAGTTTATGACTTATGGGAGATGTGTTAATTTGTCAAATGTGACTTAAAGTTCGACATTGAACGCAAGAATACATGTTGAGAAACATGTAAGTGAGATAATCAATATACCTAATGCCTTATTAAATTGGGAGATGATGTGGTGCCAACCTCACTTTAGTGGTCGCTCTTAGTCTAATGTGATGATCTAACTCATTTTGGCTCCCTTGGAATTCTAAATATTGTGATGAAATGTTTTGTTAGTTTTCGGATGTAATTCGTTTAATTTTTTAAATTAAATTTATGTTTTTCAATGTCGTTTGGTTTAATGCAACATTTTTTAATCAATCTGTATTACTTCAAATTCCTTCACTTTTTGTTTGTTGTGATTTAACGATATAATTTTTTTTATGTGTAATGATGAGTTGACAAATATGTGCTTATTATACATTTTTATATGTTGAAGCATTTTTTTAAATTAAGTCTAATTTGTTGGTAAATTAATCGACCAAAAACCTCTAACTCTTTCTACAAACCTTAAAATTACCAGCAACTCACTAAATCTCTTAGTCTAATGTAATAATACAACCCAGTGCAGGCTCCACTGGAAATTTCAACATTATGATTATTTGTTTTGTTAGTTTTATAATGTCACTTGTTTAATTTTTTTTATCTAATTAAATTTTAGATTTTGGATGTCATTCGTATTTCATGCAATTTTTTTGGGTCAAGGCAATATTTTTTTTTATTCAACCTATATTATTTCAAATTCCTTCACTTTTAGTCTTGAGTTGACAAAATACATGCTTATTAAACATTTTAATTTGATATGACATTTTTTAATGAGTCTAATATTTTGGTTTCATAATAACCTAATAATATCCAACTCCTTCAACTTTAAAAGAAGAAGATCAATTTTCATAGTAAAGAAACATAAAATTGACATTACATTGACAATGACGGAATTTACAATGACGTGTCCACGTGAGAGCCATAAGAAATAGGAGAGAGGGTGTCTATAAAAATATGGTACTAAATAGGAGTAAGACCTCATTGTAGATTGTTTTAACTTTTTTTTTCTTCCATGTAGTCTAGTGGCTAGAAATTCACTTTTTAAGGTGAATTACTCGGTTGTTTGGAGTTCGAACTTTGTCCTTTACCTATATTATGCAATGTCACAAACAACCAACCGAACCGAACTAAGCTCACAGGGACATGGTTTGCAAGATTGTCATGATAAAATAAAATCAATCATCTAATCAATTAATATTCATTATTGTTTTAGAAATCAAATCATTGAATCAATTAGGTAGAATAAATATTTGATTGAAAAAACCAATCAACCATTTGATTAGTACTGATGAGAAATGACCAACTTCATTTTTTTTTTCTTCTTTTTGACGAAAATAGACTTCAGGTTATTTGTGGTAACAATTGATCTATATAAAATAGTTAAGTCACGAAAATTTGTAATAAGTAATATTTAAAAAAAAAATCAAATCAGAAACATTATAGAAACTTGGCTCTATCTTTATATATTAATTCGTGATATATACTTGATGAATAATATACATGATCTTATTAAAATAATCAACTGATTTATTTATTTTTTATAAAAAATAAATAAATGATATTCATTAATTCAAATTGATAGACTACATCAATACAATACAAATTCAAAGTTGCTAAAAAATAAAAAGGATGGTTCGGCGAACAAACTCACAACATATATGTTAATAACATAAAATGACATAGTACATATGACTCCAAATATGAGTATATTCAAGTATTTGGTCATCTAAATCAAATAATGACCACACTATGAAGGAAAATCAACCACTTTGCAGAAAGGCGGAAAATTAAAACAAACCGAGTTGTGTTAAGACAACGAAATCACAAAAACAAACGAAAGAAAACTGAAAATATCTTTGAAATAAACAAGAGACTATTATTTTTCAATAAAACTTTATGTTTGTCATTGATAAATAGAAAAAAAAAATACGGGACAAGTTTTTATCAAGAGAAGGAAATTCAAGACTTGGAATGAGGTCCAACGAGCTGACCCAGTAAACCACAAAAGCAAAACCCAACAATTCAGTACAAAAATGGTAATAAAAGAGAACAGTCCTAAACTACCATTACCACGTACAATCCAACGAACCCACTTAGGGGCGTGACAATCCAACGATCGTCTGCCAACACAGAAACGACCCAAGTTCCAACAACTATCTTCAAAGTATCAGAAGACCATAAACGCTCTTTCGAGTCAAACCAACCAATTACGAATTGAATCCATAAAGTCGCAGTTGTCTTGAAACTTCAGTCGCAATCTAGATCAAGGGATGAACAAACGACATAAATCTACCACTGTCCCCAAACGAGGAAAGAAGCAACCACGACGGATAATATATTTTAAGTATGATGAACGACTATTACCGTCAACACGGAGCATCTACGCACCTAACTCTTTCAAGCAACATCTGGATAAAATCAATCATGTTGAATTGAGATATGCATCCAACAGAACAACACCAGAACTAAAGAACCCATATCTTCAATCCAAAAAACAAGATTCAAGATTTTCAGACAAAATCACAGAGCCGAAACAAATTCACCACCCATCTTCATTTCCACGAAACAAAACAAAAACAAACGCCAATAAACAAAAATGAAAAAAATAAGAAAAACTAAACCGATACTAACTCATAATCGCGTCAACACCATAGCTCTACAAGACAACGATGATGTTGAACGAAACCAGTGACCACAATAGAATCAACACACATTGTCATACCCCATTTTTTGACCATTTAAACTTTTTTTACTCGTCTTTTAAAGCTGAAAAGTTTCGTTGTTTCAGACGAAATTTCGACAGAGAGGTTACTTTGAAATACCTCATTTTGGTTCCGAACGGACAATTTTAAGTTTTATTATTTTTATTACTTTTATTTTATTTTACATTTCATTTTATTTTAATCAGTTTCTTTTTATTTTTTTAATGTTATTTTCGTTTTTTAGTTTAATTAATTAATTGCTATGTTTTAGTCCAATAGTCCATTTTTAGTTCCATTTGGTCCAATGTCCATGATCTGTCCGGCCCAAGGGCATTTTGGTCTAGTTCAATTTTATCTCAACCCTAGTTTGTCATTATATAACACTACCTAATCATTGAGTGAAGGAGGCTGCACAGAAATAGAGGCACAAATTTCCACACAAACACCATTGGAAATCGCCCATCAACAAATCGAAATCAAACAACTTTTTTTCTAGAAAATTTTGAAAAAAAAATGTTGTTTGGGATTCCCGCACGGTGGTGCCACCACCGGCCACCGTGCTGGAAAGTTGCTTCTCCCTGGAGAAGATGAGCTTGCGGCGGCGCTGCTATTTATGTCTAAAGAGAAGATTTAAGACTTAGAGAGAGAATTTTGTTTAAGTTGTGAGGTTTTTCTTGATGATTTTGTTTATATAGTGTCTTTTTTCCTTTAAATCCTGTGCGTGCAGATCCATGGTGCTTTCATGCACCCTCAGGGTTGGGTCGTTAGATCTTGGATCTACTTTCCTACGCACGTGCTTCTCTGCTTTACTATGTGCTTTCGTGTTATTACCATTAGATCTTGAAATTACGGTTGTGATCTGATCTACCTGAGCCCAATTTGCTTTTGTCTTAAGGAGATTATACCCCACACCCCTACATTTATACTTTCACCCCAACATTTAATACAAAGTTCCAATTTTACCCTTTATATAAAATAAAACACAAACACTCTTTCACTTGTTCTACCCACCCTTTTTCTGGAAATCTCACAACAAACGTTCACCCCCACCTGCTTATGGAAAACATTCATCAAAAATTGCAAACCGGAATTCTTGGGGAAATATTTCCGAACTTTAAAATTGAAGAGTCCTTTGATTTGAACAATTGCAACCCATAATCAAGAATTAACAAACCGGAATACAAATGGAAAGGTTTCGGGAAATTTAAACCATGGCTAAAGTGCATTTTCTACCTTTCTTTTCATTCATCACTCTTCTTCTGTTCTATGGATTTGAATTTTCATAACAATAATAAGTGAGAGAGCTTCCAATGTAGTCAGTTTCTTTACCAAAGGATACATTGATTTTTTGTTTGTTTGAGATATTGCAAATTATACAGTGATTTATTTAATTAGTAATCATTGTAATGAAAAGTAAAGGGGTAAAATTCAAGTCCTGGTGCTACAACTAGAAACAATCAATCTATAAAATAAAAAAGTAGACATACATTCTAACACATCTCAATCTTCTAAAAATTAGATCCCTTATAGAAGTGACTTTTAATATTGAAGAATGTAGTATTGTTAAAATTTTCAACGGAGCCACAAATAGTCTATCCCTATTTTGATATGAATATATCCAATTAGTTTGAAAGAAGAGCACGA
>Ga0315914_1000943_pt1 | contig 41100 bp, 17 predicted proteins | sample MpolenodulesMG_FD_203920 | JGI IMG/M metagenome (GOLD analysis project Ga0315914, IMG submission 203920) | Medicago polymorpha root nodule microbial communities from Los Angeles, California, United States - elongated nodules | ecosystem: Host-associated > Plants > Roots > Nodule | place: USA... | reverse complement strand
GTCATCCACATGGAAAATCATCAAGTGTATCATTAGAGGACAAAGCACATTGACATTCGTTTGCACTTTATTAGAGACATGATTGAGTCAAGAAATTGTGGCTGAAAAAGTTGCTTCAAAAGAGAATCTGGCTGATGCCAATACATGGAACACTAGTTTGGGTCAGTCGAGTCTCTAGAACTCATTAAGGCAAAAAGCACTTACAAATGTACTTACATGTTATCACTCCCCAGAAAGACCCTTATATGAGTTGAATCCTTACCGACTTCACCAACCTTCATTGTGTGCCAAACCAAGATAAAAGTTTTATATGCTACGGCATTTCCCTTCTATATATCTCATCTCAATCTCTCACTCATTCAAACACTTCTTCTCTCCTTAATTCAATCTTCCAAACATTTCTTTTCTCACAATTTCTCAATGGAGCAAACAAACGTATAAGGACAAAAAGAAAGACAAATGGAAAACAATATTTTAACAAGATTTCTTGCAGAAGGAAGATTAAAAAGAGTTAATTGTCCAGTAAAACCTGAAGTGTAATGCATGTATAATACACACATAAATAACATAGGCAAAACATAATTCTAGAGAGAAGACAAACCTCTGTACGAAAGAAAATGCCAGCCCTGAAATTATGATTCCATGACCTGAAAAGCATTTCTTCCACCAATGAAATGGCACTTGCCATTACAGTTCCTTGAACAATTAGCAGACCTATTAGTCCACACAGTTTTAGCCAAGCCATGACATCTAAAGTAGGTGGAATATGAGGCCAAGAGAAACTTGCACAACCAAGAAATGCATTCACAGCATGGATTGAAAAAATGAACACGACCCCACCGACCAAGCCTTTCAAAAATTCAATTAACTGCAACAAGAATCCAAAATTAGCTTATCTTACTGGTAGAGCAATAAGCACATCAAACTTCCAGCATGTTTTTCCAAAACAAATAATTATGCTGCTAAATAAACCATGCCAACTTGACAACACACTTTTTTACCACTGTTAAATAAAAGACAATACAGCTTAATTACCATCATGATCATGTAACAAAATTTGGGGCTTTCTATGATTATATCGTGATCTACAATGCAAGTATTGTACTCTGTGTCATTGGTAGTGACATACAGGTAATACAAGCCAGCTATGTATATATTTTTTCCCTAAAAAAAAAAAAGTATATATTTTTGAAGAGTACACAAGCATTATACCCATTAACTATAGCTTAAAAAAATCTCTAATTCCAATTGAGTATCGAACAAAATATTTGTTTTAACACCATCTATATAAATGATATTTACCTCACAAGTTTACTTTGTATGCAACTCTTTATAAAATGGAGACAGATCATGTAACAAAAATAATCAAGGCCTCCCAAAAAATATGCATCTATAAACTGCTTAAAAAGTCATTATTCATATTTCCTAAACTCAAACTTATATATGCTCCATAATAAATGAAAATGCAGTTGCTGGTGGCATTTGGTATGTAAATGCAATGAAAACCAAATAATTAGAAGCAGTAGTTAATAGCTATCTACAAGCTGACATACATGTATAATCAACCCATATATCAAGGTAACGGTACCGGAAAAAATTATCGTAAGGGATCATGAAATAACTAAACAGAAAGGGGTGCTAAAATTGATGACAGTTGTATAGAAAATTACCTTGAGAACTTGAAGAATGCAAGAAACCTTCTATTTAATTCGCCGCTATTTAATTTCCTTGCAGTACATCAAACCAACAACCTCAACATATATTCCAACGTCTTCACGTTCGCTGATTTGAAGATAATACAAATCTGATTGCTCCGAAATCTTTTCAGAAAAGAAACCACTCTTCTTTATCAGAACATCCCTTTGCACACTCAACTTGACAGAAAATCCTTCTTTCTCTAATTAAACCACCTTCATATCACAAGTTCCAGGTTCACCAAACTCAATAGCTTAAGATACTCTCTCAGCAACTAAAGATGTTCCAGCTAAAGACCTTAATGGACCAATACTACATTGTTGATCATCAGAAATCACTAATCTAGATGATGCAGGTGCAGAACCTCTTCTATCACTCACTTGCACCGTGACATGCGATGAAGAAGGTTTGGTTTTATTCAAAGGATTTTGAGGTTTATGACTTTTACGAAACACAACAATTAAAGGATAACACCAAAATCTTTCAGGGGTAACAGCTATTGGAACATTCTTAATGTTGGTTTGTCCCATATTTGTTGAGAAACCAGACATAACCAAAAAAGTTCCAAGTTTCAATGTAACAAACATTAATTAAACTAACTAACTAACTATGTAGTTACAAAACATTAACTTTGTTCCTTTCTTCCGCTGAATCTGTAGTTTCATAAAAACATAAGCAATATTAATTTTTCTATAATTTCCTCAAAAGGGTCAAAAAAAGGAATGAAATCTAGATCAAAATAACAGAAAAATATGCAGAAATGTAAAGAATTTTGAAAAGCATAACCAAACAAAGAGTTATGAAACAATCCTTTAGTTAACTACAAATAAGAAGCGTAGAAAAAGTATATATAAGAGATGGCAGAACATAAAAACACAGAAAAGATTGAAACTTTACCAGTAAATTTTCTTTCGGTGAGAGCAATGAGTGAATTCCTTTTTGACCCGAAAAAGAAAGGAATGGGATGATTAAGTTTCATGGCTTTGATTGATAGTTTCCCTTTTTGATCATTAAATCATAATTTTTTGTGATTTCGAAAAAATGTTTATTTTTTGTTTGATAGATAAACTTCAATTAGCGGATCTATGATAAACACTTTTAGTTTTTTTGATAAAATATATGGAGTGCTCGAGAAATCTTAAATAATATTGATACATATGATCTATGAAACCCCGATACTTTAAAATAGGTGATGTACCGTATTCTCTATGTATCTGCACCGATACATATCTAATGCTTTCTGATACGTATCAGAAGAGTATCGAATAATTAAATTTTATTTTAATAAAAAAATTATCTGATAGTTACCGATACGTATCGTTAGAGTATCGGATAATATAAATTATATTATTTTGATTTTTGTTTTTTTCTTTAAAAAAATAAGAAAGAAACATTATATTACTAACACTAACAATATTCCTTTTGGGATATAGTATAGCACTGATGATGTTCTTTTTGGGATATATTGTGTATGTAATTGACACTCTTTTATTCGTCAATATTACTTATATTTATATGTTGATGTGCTACGAGCCTGTTACTCTTTTTTTTTGTAAAAAAAAATTAGATAATTTTTTTTATTAACGTATCCCGGTCGTATCGTATCTTGATTTTTGAAATTTTTCCGTATCGGCGTATCAGTGCGGTATCGTATCCGTATAGTATCTTGTATCCGGGCTTCACGGCATGTGATTGATGAGAATATATGAATGAGAAGTGTTAATAACACTTATTTTCTATGAAGCCCGGATACGCAAAATTTTTAAAATTAGGATACGATACAGCTAAGATACGTTAACAAAATATTTATACTAAAATTTATATGCATGTAAAATACTTAAAAAAAATTGATTGCTCTTCAATACTGTATACCTGTAAAAGTCACAATTTACAAAAAATAATACATGTGATCAAAATAAAAAATGTAAAGTTTTCATATAAATCATATTCTATTTTCATTCATATGTTAGGTTATCTTCTATCTCTCTCTCTTTACTTTCATCCACCAAAAACATAATTTTTAATTGGTTATCGAAAAACAATTATAATCATTCATATCTTAGATTGAATCATATACATCTCCATTGAATTTTCACAACACAGTCTCATTTTTTTACACTTCATGTTTTTTCAGGATACGTCTCTGTGAAGTATCTTATAAGTATTTGTTTGTATCTGTTGAATATCTTATAAGTATCCGATAAAATATATATTTAAAATTAAAATAATTAATTCTGATACTCCGTAGGTACGTATCCGGTACGGGTACGTCTCCATTTTGGAGTATCCGGGCTTCATAGCTTTCTTTACTTTCAATGTGAATCTCATACTTTGAAAGTGAATCCTAGATAAGTTGAGAGATTCACATTGATTTTATTCAATAAAAGAGTGAGTGTTAAAGAAAATGTTGAAAATAAAAAAATGAGTGTTAGAGAAAATGTTGAAAAGAAAGTACCGGTGGCATTTCGGTTTCAGTGTGTATTTGCATATATTAAGATGACAATAATATGTTCATGCATCCATGGAGTGGGCGGTTCAGGATCATTGAAAGAAGTGACCACATAGTGCAATGTCGATTAGAGAGAAGCATACCTCAATAGTTGAAAAGTATAGCACAACATCAATGAAAGAAGTGTATACAGTGCAATATCAATGAGAGAAGCATGACCCTATGTGACCCTATGTGTAGTAGATTATATTTCAGAATCATTTGCATTTGATAATCCAGATGAGTTGTATCACACAAGTAGAGTCTTCATTGATAGGTTAATTTTGCATTATTTATAATGTGTGGAGTGTTTACTCTTGATGTCATATGACATGTCATGTATGTTTGAATACTGTATTTTTTGTATATATATGTTGTTTTAAGATGTGACCAACTTCTACTTTATATTTGTTGGAATATTTAGGCTTGCGGTCCAGGTTTCTTTTAGAGTTTTAATTTAAGTCCTCGTGAGCTTAACTTAGTTGGGACAATGTATAAAATATGCAAGGTCTGGGGTTCAAACCCCGACCACTACCAACAAAAAAAAGAGTCTTAATTTACGCAGAAATCATAGTGATGTTGAGGACACGGCAAAAAGATGACTTGATTGACAATCGGAAGCGTTGGGGTTTGATGCCGTTTGTGAGTCTTTGTACCTTATCATCCCCAGTTGATGTTCAGAATCAGCTTAGAGTTGGGTTGTAGAGTCTCTTTTATTCCTTCTATCCTTTTTGGAATTTTATCACTCTGAATGATACATTTTATGAGAAATAAATTCTATTACATTATTTATTCCCTCGCAACGTGTATGGTTTGTGATCTCATTGTTGGAAAATGGTTTATACAATGAGGCAATGATTGAGATTGTCATTTTTTAAAAATAGTTTTTAAATGAAAGATTTACTCTTGTTTAAATTAAGAGGTGATTGTGAATGTTTTATGCAAAGGTTTTTAATTGTTTTAAAAATAAAATAAAATGCAATCATGCGGTTAAAAATGGGGGGATGCTACTATAATAGACTTTATGGTCCTCCTCGTCCTCAAACTCTTCTTCCTCATTTTCAAAAAGTATATATAATCACATGTTTCATGACAGCAAGTAGAAGACTCACAATAACATTTCAGTCGCAGACCCTGCTAGCAAAATAGTAGGTTAAATATTGTCCAGAAAAACAACGAGAAGGATAAAGTTTTTTTTTTCAAAAATATTCTCTAGCTCAATTTTTTTTATTAAAATGTCAAAATTTGTATGCCTGTGAGTTCTTGACGATAGAATTCCGTCCAATTTAGCTCCTTTATAAAACACAACTATATAGAACTATTTATGAAAAATAAATTAAACAAAAAACATTTATTTTAGTCTATACTAGAAATGAACTCCTATATGATTAGAGCTTGATCATAGAAAAATTAAATCAAAAGATAAAGACCTCATAATCAAGTCTAGGCGATCCATCAAGCATCAGCTTTCTTACATAGGTAAACATCTCCTAAGGCTTAGGAAGATTTACATATTGATCTTGCTCAAAAAGAGCATATAGTATTTGTTGATCTACTACACATCACATGAGTTGATTCCGTCTCAAGGCTTATGTTCTTACATAACACCATAGCCTTTTGCGACGACCCTAGTCTTATATGGTGTGAATTGACGACAGAGTGAAACTTATCTTGGTCCAACTTATTGGTTGCAGGATCTGATTTATTTGCAGATTTTTCCTTAAGGTGGTCATTTGAAAGTGATGCCAAGGGAGTGACTGGGCTTTGTACATTGCATCTTCTTTCACAAATGAACTCATCCTGATGCCAATTCCCTGAAATTTATTTCTCACTGCAATGTTTTGCTGCCTTCAGATACAGCCTTTCTGGTAATTAAACGAAACAAAATATTTGCAGACTCTAAGCATTGAGATTCTTCCAATTCAACTACATGAGGCTGGATGGATATTTCTCCCATCTCAAGCAACTTATTTGCCTGATTTCTTTCCTTGAAATTAGCTTTAGCCCTTCTCCTGGTCCTATTTGATTCTTCTTCCAAACCTCCTTTAAATTTAGGATTAGGACGGGTAAGTCTGCCAGATTTTAGTCTGTGAGCATAATAACGAACTCCACTGTTTGCCAAGCGCCTGCTGGCTGGATCGCGCTCCATATGAGCAGCTTGATGATGGCGACCGATATCAGGTAGTAAATCAAATTTCAAATCACAAAACCTGCAACTAAACTTCCGTGAACTACTTTGATTCTCGGAATTATCATTGCCCAAAGAAGCTTCATTTCCCTGCTCAATCATTTTAGGAGAATCATCACCAGTAGACAATGTTAGCTGCTCATGAGTTATCGAAAGCTTAAATTCGGCAGGGTGAACTGACTTAACATGCAACCATAATTCCTCTATATTTCCAAAATGACAACCACAAGGAATACATAGAAAAAGCAAGCAGTGTTCACCAAACTGCCCATAGTGTCTCTTCTGAACATGTGATTCCAATAGTTTTTTGTTAGTGAAGGAATCAAAACAAAAGGCACATGCATAACCTCTGAACAACCACTGTGCTTCCTTTTCATGACTTTCCATCCAATGGTTGCCAAGTGTTTGGTTATCAGAAAATTCTTCAAAGCAGACCTTACACTTAACAGCACTCTCATTATCAATACAAGAGTCTTCATTATGATCATTACCATAGCTAGGAGAGCCTGTCCACTGATCATTACCAGAAAGCTTGAGCGTTTCGCCAAATATGTTCTTTGCGAAGAAAGAATCATCATCATTGACGACCGACTCTGGATTGATCTCCAATGGACTTTCCGGATGTACAAACATCGAGTCTTTGCAAATCAGGCTCTGGGAACCACTGCAATTTTCTTCAGCTCTCCTCTTTAATGTACGAGAAATTGAATTTGAGGTCTGGCCCATCTCAGCTTTGTGCAGATGTTTCTTACAAAAAGATAATCTGGGAAGGGAATGATTCTTACATCTAGTACCAGCAGCAGTTGTACCTCCACAAAATGGAGTGATTGCTTTAACACGCCTTTCTTTTTTACTTAAGAAATGCACGCAACAGTATATATTGTTACCAATTGTGGTTCTCACGCACTGCCTTCCCTTGTCTTTGATATATGCTTGGCATTGTCGATCCTTAGTAGCAGCTTCTTCCACTGCAAATGAACTGTCACTGAGTTCATCATCGAGTTTTGAAATATCATATTCGTGATTTTCAACGCAAATATGTTCTTCATTAGGTCCGTAAGCTGCTCCTAGATTTGTCTCAGAGCAATCAGTACACAGAATTTCCATGATGACTGCTCCAATCTAATCACTGTTCTATCAAAATTCAAAAGTCATTCCATGATAGAAGAAAAAAAGTAAGCTAATGTGGTTTTTATTACATTGTAATTAATAAAAAAAGCTGAAAATAAAACACAAATGACATAAAGCTTTGGTATAAATAGCTTCATAAATCATAACTAGATTGCAGAATGAAACTAGTCATTTTTAGATCAAGATAGTACCTCATACTTCATAGGGCTTTTATTACTAAATAACACAACAATCAAATCGATTATTTAAACATAGAATGAACAAGTTCAAATCAATAATGAAAATTAAATACATAGTCACGTTTTTTTTTTTTGACAAAACATATTTACAATGTTGTTAACTGAATGGAAAATAACAACCATTTTTTTAGATTTCGTTACGCCAAAACACTATAGAACTGGTATAGCTGTTGTTTGACAATATTTTGTACCGAGTATCAAATATTGTAAAGCAATAGTTGTTTGAACAAATTCTGCTATGTTATAATGTGTCTATAGCTGGCATTTAACAGCACTGTACAGCCAATGCAAAAATTATGTATCCTCGTGCAAAAAAGATAATATGTATGAACAGTAAACAAAAACAACAAAACAATCTATAGGCATGACTGAATCTATGTTATCAAAAAGCGTGACTGCACATTAAAAGTTATCCAACTGCAGAAACAAATATAGTTTTAGCTAGTTTAAAGTATTTAATATCCCGGTTGTTGCAATGATCTAATAACTGAGATCTCGTTAATCTTTATATAAAAAAAATTAAGATCTTGTTATTTGATGACTAAAACACTGGGCTGGGCAAGTATATCGCACTCCAAAATCCAAATCTAATCATCTGTACTTTTTCTTATATACCAGATCTCACAGTCTTTGATTATTAGATTTGGTATATAAGAAAAAATACTCGTCATTTTATACCCAAAAAAAATTAATCATCCTTATATGTTATATGTATATAAATAAAATTAAATCAAATCATCCTTAGGAATCAAATGATCATAAAAAGAACCATGAAAAAAGATTCAACCTTTAATCTTTTGCACATTCAAAACAGCGCAAAACCCTTACAGATTGTACTCCAGCAGTAGAACAATGATAAACCCTAATCAAAGCCACGATCTGTAAAATTGAACAAAGATCTAATCAAGATTCAAGGATAATTAGAAAAATAAACTGGGTAATTAGAAAAATATCAAATTGCAATCATATCATTGATTTTTTTTTTGCAATCAATTATATCATTGATACATGAAAATTTGTAATAAAATATAGTTATTATTCTTGTTTCATTTGACTATAAGATCATTTTATAAGGATAAACTATACAATATATTGTAACAAAATTTAGATACACATTAACTAAGCAAAATTTTCAGAGAGTATATGTAACATGAAGGGGAACAGTTGTAAATAATAGTATACTACCTTCAATAAAAAAAATAAGGAGGAAATTTTATGTAGAGAGAAAAGAATTGGGGACCATGGAAGGAGTGAAGTGGAGTGGATTGAAATTTTATTTTATGTAAAATGAAAGAAAATTTAAATGAAAAGTGTTGTCTCCCTCACTGTGCTGCGGCTAATGAAAGTGAGTGAAAGTGTATATATACAACAATTACCTAGGGATTTTTTGGAATAATAACCTAGGGTTTCTTTTTGACTAAATTTAATTTTATTATTTATTTTTTCAATCCTAGGGGAGGTTTGTTTTGGAAAGTTGAATGGATGGAAATAAGATTTATTTTTTTAGTATTAATTTAATTGTTATCTTTCAAAAGTTGAATGGATGTGCTCTATCAGTGTAAATTAATAATTTACACTAACATCCAATATGAATCAACTATTTCTCCACGTCATACCATTAATGTGTCGTGTAATGGGGTGATTTGACAGAATACACAATTACTATTGGATGACAATATAAAATTATTTTACACTGTCAATGTGTATCCTATTTCAATTTTTTTTTTAATTCTTTTGAGAAACAAAAAAGTTCAAGTGAGTTGAACTCCTAGGACTCACCAGGGTCAAGACAGTCCTTAAGGCTCAAAGAGCAGTTACATGATACTTGCAGATCACCCATTAAAGATGTTCTCACATTGGAAGCGAGAGTTGAACCCACTACCTTACGGGTGAGTCAATTCCTTACCAACTGAGCCAACCTTCATTAGTTTTTATGTACCAAAACCAACTGAAAAGTGTGGTGTGTCAGAAGAAAACGTTACTACTACTACTACTACTCTTGAGTCCTGAGTTGTGTTGGTAGCACCGGTTTTCAAATTGGTCAAAGACAAAAAAAAATGGTCCAATAAGGACAATTTTTTGAGTTAAGATAATAATATATAGCTGGTATTATGCCCGCATTTAATGATAAACTGCCATTTTCTCATATTATATTATTAATTCCAATATACTTTTACAAAAGTGATGTAGAATGGAAATAAAAGAAAAACTAAAGAACTATACTGAGAGTACTACTGCCAATAGCTTCAAAATGAAGCAAAAACCTGAATTGAGGAGAGGGAGTATCTATGATACTAACTGCGAACAAGCCACCATGACCAAGATTTGAAAGGTGGCGCAACTATTAGCTTTTCAATAAATATGATGAACTGAAACGAACTAAGAGGGATCACAAAGAAGTTGAAAGATATAATTCATACAGGGTTGGCCCAAAGCCTGTCGAGGCTTGGCTACATCACAAAATTTTAGGGGTCCAAAAATTATTCAGGCCCATCATGAGTATAGTGGTTAAGTAATGTTATCGAAAAGAAATTGACAAGAAAGTTGGTTTGGATCAAAAAACACCTTGGGTAGTGAGATCTCATTAGAGGAAGAATCAAAAAGTTTTCTCTCTTGATTCTCTTAGGATCTCTATGTAGGTTTGAGTGACTTGAAAAATGGGTAGAAATTAGGTATTGTGCATTGAGGGCTTGTGAAGCTAATTTCTTTTAACCTCTTTGATTATGCTTGTGGTTTTGCTTTGCTAGTTACTAGGTCTGTCGTTGTTGCTTGAGACTACTTTAGATTTGGTTGCAACTTTTTTTCTAGACTACTTTTTTTGCTACTGTAGATTTGGTTGCTACTAATTCTTGCTCCACACATCTATGTTTATTATTGTGATTTGATTTACGAATTCACAACATAAATCAATTTTTTTCTGTTACAAAAATTGATTTCTATCAGTGAGAACAGGAAAACAATGTATGTTCCACGTTTTATGCAAAATTTGAATCCAAATTTAAATTTGAAACTCTATCATTTAGAAAATAGAAAACTTGAATTCAGATTCCTTCAACTGAATCAGTAATGAAAATCAGTGTTTTGTATCAGTTATCTCAAACTCTCAAAAACCACAAAAGTGTCAATTCTCAATCGTCTCCAATTCCGTTCGTTGTAGTGGATTACCCAACTCAGGGAGTGTCAATGTATTATTACTTCTCATCAATCAGAATCATCCTTTGATCAGTGATTTATGTTTTGATTATAGTTTCAAAAATACACTTTTTCATATTCTTATCTTTGTTGTATTCTATCAAATTCTTAAGAGTCGAAACGTTGGGGTTAAATTCTGTCAACACAAATATGTGTGGAAAGTGAATCGTCGATATTAAATAGGAATGTCCCATGATCCTCAGATTGAGCGACTGCAAAGCTGTGTTTAGACTGTTGTGGGAACAACAGATTAGGCTAATTTCTGATGACGTGTCGTTAAATTGGTTATTGTGTTTAAATATGATGTTTATGTGCTATTGAGTGTTAATTGTTGGTGTTTCTATTAAATGTGTGTAATTCGTATTAAATATGTAATGTTTGATGTCAAATGAGTTGCTATATTATATGTTCTGTGATGAGTGTTTTCTTGTTGTGCTACATTTTGGGAGGTTTCTGGGGTTCAAAATTTGATTTTAGGCTTTGCAAATGAATTTCTGAGGCAGAGATTAGAAAATCTGGAAAACAAACTAAGAAGAATTGATTTTCAGGTTTTAGAAGTCAATTTTTACGATCAACTTTAAGAAGAATCGATTTTGACCCTTTAAAAAAAACATGTGATGCCATGATTATATCATGATACTCACTACAGCTTAAATACATGGAACACTAGTTTGGGTCAGTTGAGTCTCTAAAACTCTCGTAGGCAGGGAAAGACCCAAAGCTCAAAAAGCGCTTATAAATGTACTTACATATTATCACGCACCTGCAAGACCCTTATATGAGTGGAATCCTCACCAACTAGACCAACTTTCATTGTGCACCAATCCAAGAAAATACTTTATGTGTTACGACAATACCCTTGTATATATCTCATCTCAATCTCTCGCTCTTTCAAACACTTCTTTTCTCTCAATTTTTCAATGGAACAAACAAACGTACAAGGCCAAAAGAAAGAAAGATAGACGGAAAACAAAAAACGAGATATTTTAACAAGATTTCTTGGAGAAGGAAGAATAAAAAAAAAGCAATTAATTGTCTTGTAAAAAGTGTAATGCATGTATAGTAGATACATAAATAACATAGGCAAAACATAATTCTAGAGAGAAGACAAACCTCTGCAAGAAAGAAAATGCCAGCCCTGAAATTATGATTCCATGACCTGAAAAGCATTTCTTCCACCGATGAAATGGCACTTGCCATTACAGTTCCTTGAACAATTAGCAGACCCATTAGTCCACACAGTTTTAGCCAAGCCATGACATCTAAAGAAGGTGGAATATGAGGCCAAGAGAAACTCGCACAAGCAAGAAATGCATTCACGTCATGGATTGAAAAAATGAACATGACTTACCGACCAAGCCTTACAGAAATTCAATTAACTGCAACAAGGATCCAAAATTAGCTTATCTTACTGGTAGAGCAATAAGCACATCAAATTTCCAGCATGTTTTTCAAAACAAATAACTATGTTGCTAAATAAACCATGCCAAGAGAAATTTCCAGCATGTTTTTTACCACTGTCAAGTAAAAGACAATACAGCTTAATTACCATCATGATTATGTAACAAAATTTGGGGCTTTTGTTGATTATATCATGATCTTCAATGCTAGTGTTGTACTGTGTCATAAGTAGTGACATACAAGTAATACAAGCCAGTTATGTATAGCTTAAAAAAAATCTCTAATTCCAATTGAGTATTGAACAAAAGGTTTGTTTTATCACCATCTATATAAACGATATTTACATCACACAAGTTTGCTTTGTATGCGACTCTTTATAGAATAGAGACAGATCATGTAAGAAAAATAATCAAGGCCTCCCAAAAAATGTGCATCTATAAATTGCTTTAAAAGTAATTATTCTTGAAACAAACTATAACTCACCAGTTTTTATTTCACTGCAGAAGCTTCCATTTCATAATCATAATGTTTCTATACTCAATTACAGTAACAATATCACAAATAATACAAAATCATTCATGTTTCCTTAACTCAAACTTGTATGTGCTCCATAACAAATGAATACGCAGTTTCTAGTGGCATTTTGTATGTAAATGCAATGAAAACCAAATCATTAAAATTAATGACAGTCTTACAGAAAATTACCTTGAGAATTTGAAGAATGCAAGAAACATTCTGTTTCATTAGCTGCTGCTTCATTTCTTTGCAGTGCATGAAATAAAACGAACAGCTTCAACATATATTTCAACATTCTCGCAATCACTAATTTGAAGACAATACAAATCCGATTGCTCCGAAATCTTTTCAGAAAAGAAACCACTCTTCTGTATCAGAACATCCCTATGCACACTACACTTGACAGAAAATCCTTGTTTCCCTAATAAAACAACCTTCATAGACTCAATAGCCACCTTTCTCGGCATGATTTCAATTTTCGGTCTAGAAGATACTCTATCAGCAGCTAAATATGTTCAGCAAAAAACCATTCTGAACCAATACTACAGTGTCGATCATCAGAACCTCTTCATTCACTCACTTGCACCGTGATCGGCTTTTTCTGAATACTAGTTTTCGACTGAACCAGTGGTGGCCATGAAAGACAGCTATTGGAACATTTTTATTTTTTTTTGAAAACTCGGTATCCGATCCAAGGACCGACTAATCCGAGGGGACCAATCCCACCGTCCACTTGCGGGGGCCCCGTTCTAACTTTCCCACCGAAATTGGCACTAGAGGGAATCAAACTGAGACCTTGAGAGGAGCACACTCAAAGATCCCAAGCCAACCACTATTGGAACATTCTTAATCTTGGTTTGTCCCATATCTGTTGAAAAACCAGAAAAAACCAAACAAGTTCCAAGTTTCAATGTAACAGACATTAATTGAAGTAACTATTAGCAAATTTTGTTCCTTTCTTTCCCTGAACCTGCTTTTCCCCCAAGTTGAATCACTGTGGTATTTCCATGAAAACATAAAAAAATATTAATTTTTATATTATTTCCACAAAAGGGTCAACAAAAGAATCAAATCTACATCAAAATATGCAGAAATTAAACATTAAAAGTAAAGAATTTTCAAAAGCATAGAGTTATGAAACAACCCTTTAGTTAACTATAGATAGATGAGAAGTATAACAGGATAAGAATAGACAAGAAAGATGAAAACTTTACCGTTAAATAGTGTGGTGTGAGCAACCTCTATAACCTTCCGAAACCTCGCAGTGTTGAAATTGATTGAAGGGAAGCACAGAACAATGAGTGAATTTGGGTCTTTCTATATCAAGAACTCAAAACTATAGTTTGAACTTTTTTTTGTTTTTAGGGAAAGGGTGTTTATGATTGTTGTTGACTTTTTTTTATTGAAAGAAGGACTGTTGTTGACTAAAAGCAAGAATTAAAAATGGTGATTTAAAAAATTTTAAGACTAAAAATAAAAATAAAAAATTGTTGAGACAAATATGATTTTTTTTTTTTTTGAAGAACCTAAAAATGATTAATATGAAAAGTTGTAATATTTATATCGATAAAAACACATTTAACTCTTAAAAATGTTTCAATGCGATCCTTAAGTTTCACAATTGTTTGGTTTTGACTTCAAAGTTTCAAATGGTTGGGGTATTCCCTAGTTCAACAAGGGCGGATGCAGACTTTTGGTGCATGTGGGGCTAAAATTTGGCTAAGTTACTAAACTTGCAATTGCTATCGACAAAAGAAAAGCCAACTTCAAAAGCTTTTAAATCATAACAAAAGTGGTGTATTTATTTATTTCCACAAATTTTGCACAAGGTTGTTGACTTGTTGATCTTATTCTTAGCATACTGTGTTTTATTTATAAGCGATAATAATTATTTTGGCCTATAAATGTGTACGAAATAACCATGATAGCCTCTCAATCTATCAAAATTTTAAAATAGTCTTTGATTGTACACTTTGCTAGTCAAAATAGTCTCTAACCTTAAAATAATTTGTTAATAATGTCATATTAGTCTTTTAATATACTTAATATTGTCACGTCAGGGCTATTTTGACTAATAAAGTGTAAAATCAATGACTATTTTGAAATTTTAATACATTGAGAGACTATTGCGACTACTCGTTATGATCAAAATAACTATTACCATATTTATAATTAAAAAAAAATAGGGAAGTTGGATGTCGGACTTTAGCCCATATAGCATGTTAATGGATTCGTCCCTAGTTGGAGATCCAGATTGAAGTTTTAGGAATAAGAAAAAATCAATACAACGGTTAACATTTGCCTTTAAAAAAAGGGTTAAATATGTTTTTTTTGTCTTTATAACTATACAAAGTTTTCAATTTAGTCCCCTTAAAAATTTTGTTTGTCTTTTAGTCCCTCCAAAGTTTTCATCAGTACTTTTGGTCCAAGCTTTTTAGTCAACTCATATCTAACATTCATATTTTTTAATGAAATTCTTTAGAAATGTGTAGAATATCATGACAATTTTTCCTAAAAAAAATTAGAATTTTTTAATTAAATATAAAATTTGAAGGACCAAAAATATATTTAATCCCAAAATAATTTTCAATTGCTCGATTTAAATCTCTAAAGTGTTTACCCCATTATGTACTCCCTCCATTGTCAATTATAAGTAAATTTTGAATTTTTAGGTTCATTCAATTAACGACGTATGTGAGCTATATTATGAATCACGTACTTCATTAATTGAATGAACCTAAAAAATCAAAATTTGCTTACAGCGGACAACCAAGGGGTATCTAATAGCTCCTCTTTGATATTTTGAAATGCACAATCAATTATTATTTTAAAATTTTGATACATTGAGGGACAACTATTCGTTACATATTAGAGACCAAAATAACTTACCTTTTTTTTACCCATAATATATCAAAATTATAACCGTCCTAAATTAAGTGAGTAACTCGCTCATTTCACATTTATTAAGAAAAATGCTTAATAGTAGTTTTGACCCCCTAAGTATCAGGAAGTTGCGATTCTAACCCACTAACAAAATAAAATAGGGAGATTAGTCACTTTAGTCCTTCAATAGGAAATGAGTCGTCACTTTAGTCCCTGAATGCAGATAAATTGCAAAATAGTCCCTGAATATAGACTTTGTTAGTCAATTTAGTCCCTGAATGCAAACTCCGTTAATCAATTTAGTCCCTGAATGTAAACTTCGTTAGTCACTTTAGTTCCTGAAATTGACCAACAAAGTTTACATTCAGGGACTGTTTTGCAATTTCTCTGCATTCAGAGATTAAAGTGACTACTCTTTTCCAATTCAGGGACTAAAGTGACTAATTTCCCAAATAAAATACAATCCCGCCTCTAAGCAATGCCCATTTTTAAATTTTTTTTAATTAAAGTATTACGCAGGTTGTATTTTAATTTATTTTTGAAAAAATTGATAGTGTCAGACGGCTAATTTAGGGGTTAAAATCGAGAGTGTTGTAAAACTGGAATATTAAAATCAGAGAATTGTAAAAGTTGTCGAATATGTAAAGCAAAGAGATAAAACAAACACGCGCAATGTTATTTTCCCAGAAACTCTCCATAGCGATGTTCTGATCTCTCCGTCGATTGTAAGCTTTTTCCTATTTTCACAATTGCATTTTGTTTGGGACTGCTACGTAGTTCTGTTTAATATTATGATGATAGGTTATTGCATGTTCAAAAACTATTCTTCGCGGTCCAATTTAGTCCCTTGCAAAATGTCAGGACTAATTTAAGGGACCGAATTGGTCTTCATTATTCTAAAAATTTAAACGTCTTTCAATGTATTGTTTTTTTTAGGCTTAATAGCAGTTTTATCCCCCTAACTTTTCCAAAGTTGCGATTTTGACCCCTAAGAAAAAAAACTACAAAACGTCCCTAAGTTTTGCACGTCAGTTTTGGCCCCAAGGCCAATTTTGACTCGGTCTACGCTGACATGACATCCTAGGTGTCACATGTTATTTTTTTAATTTTTTTTACCTTGGGGGCAAAAACTTCTACCGTTGCAAATCTTAGGGGACGGTTTTGTTGTTTTTTTTCTTAGGGTCCAAAATCGCAACTTCGTAAAAGTTTGGGGTGAAAACTGCTATTAAGCCTTGTTTTTAAAACCAATTTCCAGTTTTTAAAAGCACTGAAATTGAGGTGTGCTAATGAGAACGCTGGAATATACCTAGTATTTCTCTTTTCTTTTTTACACTCATAGTTTACATTTCTACCACCAATAACCTTTTTTCTTTCTATTTACTGTGAGGTTTCTTTACAATTGTGTTTCATGTAATTAAATGACTAAATGTATTATGAAATGCTTTCTTTGTTTTTATTTCTGCTAACTATTTTTTTGTCACAACAAAGTATGGAGTAGTTTAGGCAAAATATTTTGAAGTTGAGATGAATGATGGGATGGTTTGCTTTTGTATTTGCCTTATGGTTGGTTGCTTTGTGATTAAGTTTTGTCTTTGTTTAAGATGAGGATGAAATAAGCATACCGCAGATGAGGATGTTACGTTTGATGTGTGGTATGACCAGATGAGATATGATTAGAAACGAAAATATTAGAGAGTTGGGGTAACACGTATAGTAGAAAAGATGATGGAAAATAAGCTTAGGTGGTTTGGGCGTATAGAGAGAGAAGACCTATATATTTATTTGTAGTTATGAGAGTAGATCAAATGAAGGATAGTCAGATCACTGGAGGCAAATGAAGATCTAGAAAAACTATAAGAGAAATTATTAGGAGAGACTTAGAGATTAATTAGTTGGACCAAAATATGGTTTCTGATATAACATTAGCCGACCTACTAAAGGCTTGGTTGTTGTTGTTGTTGTTGTTGTTAGAGATATGATATTTGTACAACCATTTTGGAACAACTCTCACTCATACTCACGTTGTGTTCTTACTCTATCTCTCTTTATCTTTCTCTCTATTGTTTTTGACCAATAAGAAGAGAGAAGAAGAATGTTGTCTCAAAAGTTGTCACAAAATAGTTGTACAAATATCATTACTCTTGTTGTTAAGATGAAATTTTTAATTCGTTAAGAAGGAAATGTCTTGTACAAGAAGTTCATGAGTTCTTTGCTTTGAAAGATCTCGAGTTTCGCCCTGTCTGTTTTTGTGTGTTGAAAAGAGCAATTATGGTTGCGTTTTGTATCTGTTAATCACTTTGTTGCTCAAGAGTTCTATCATCTTTTTGTATCTAATATATTTATTGCTACCCTTTTCATTGTTAATGATTCATGTTGTTCCATTTTCCTTGTCACTCTAAGCGTATGTTTGGATGTGCAGCAGGTTTGTGAAAATCGCGGCGAAAAACCACTACATCGCAAAAACTCCATTTTTTAGCTTCTAGAAATCACGGAAACTTTGCAATAAAAAATTATTAATATTATTTTGAACTTTATAAACAACAAAGGAACAAAAAAAACTTAAAAAAAAAACGAAATTTATAACGTAGGAACATCTCTTATTTTATTGAGGCCTAGAACTTTATTGAGCATGAGAAAGAAACGTTGACCCTAGTTTAAACTTTATAGTTAATGATCTTGTTTTGTACAGTCTCTAACTTACCATTTTAAAAACTACTTGAGATCTAGAGTAGACCCTAGTTTGAACTTTGAAGTATCATTCCAGAGGAGAGGAGAGAATGGCAACAACATCATCAAGATTGTTCAATTTGTGTTCTTTACTGATGTCTACACTTTTTGCATACTCAGCCTCTGTTCAGTTAAATGACCCTGGTATTACTACTTTATATATCTAATCCACTAATTTGTACTATAATCTTTCTGATTTATGTCAATTTCTGAAGTATGTTTCTTTTTCTTCTTAATTTGCATAGATTGGTATTTTTGGTTTCCACTCTATTCATGTGCCTGCCTCATTAATCTCATTAGCTGCATCATAACAACCAAATTGAACAAACTAATTGCCAGAGTTACTCTATGGATTGGAATAATATTGTGTAGCAAAGTTGTGGTTGAAGATTATGTGTATGAAATAGCAGGGTTTTGGTCACTTGATCTAAGTGAGAGATTTGTTAGGGAGAAAGTAGGAAGCATACTCGTTGTTATATCTATAATCTTGCAGATGGAAGCTGCTTCTGATGTTCAAAAGGATATTTCGAACGTAGTAAAATATGGTGAGGTGTTTAAGAGGTGGAAACTCTTTTTGTCAAATCTTAATTATGCTAATTAGTTGAATTAATTGAGTACCTTGGATGCAGGGATGCTGGTCTTGGTGGTTTTCAGCTACTTGCTACCTTTTGTATTTTTTATGGTCCTAAAAGGTGAAATGAAGTTATAGTTCCAATTGAAAGCCCTTTAACTTTTGTTTATTAACTTGGTGCATGTCTGGAACTCTGGATAGACGGTGTGATTGACAAAATCATGATAGCACCATGCTTTTGTTGAAGTCCTAAAGTGTGATTTGCACTAAAATCACAATGGTTCGTCATGATTCTGTAAGTATTATCGTTTAATAATTCACTGGTGTGCCTTACGAAACCAGCAACAGAAGTTGTCTTCGATAATTGAAATTATGGTAGGGTCTGCTCACATTCTATGTTCCTTCAGATGTGTATTAAACAACGACGACATTTGGAAAGTGACTCCAAAATCATTGGATGTGAGCATACCCTACCATAATTTCAATTATCAAGGACTGAATTTTATACACATCAGAAATCAGAAATAGATAAGAAGTTTCATTGGATGAATTTTATCCCAAAGATTCTGTTTCAGGTTTCAATTTGTTTTTATTTGTATAGTACACTTGGTTTACCAACACTAAAAATAGATAAGTTTTAATTACCTTTTTGATCCCTTAACGTATTTTTTTTAAGGATCATGTTGATCCTTTAACTTTACAAAGTATCAATTTGGTCCTTCAGCCTTACTCCCTTAATCCATATTGGTCATCTTCGTTCAAACCTTTAAACCAACTCACTCTAATTCCATATGTGACTTTGACATGGTAAGTAAGCATTGTAGACTAAGAATATATTGTAAATTTTATAGCACACAAACCAACTTTTTGAATGACCAAAGGGACGCTTTTTAAGATTAGAGGACAAATTTGAACCTCGAAAATGATTTAAGAAACAAAAAGGTAATTGAATCTTGAATGACCAAAGAGACGCTTTTTAAGATTAGAGGACAAATTTGAACGTCGAAAATGATTTAAGAAACAAAAAGGTAATTAAATCTAAAAACTCTAGCTTTAGAGGACATTTCCTAGTTATTAGAAAGACATGCATTAAGTTTGAGAAAAATTTGAGAATAGTAATAAAAAAGAGCACAAAGCAAACTAAGGTTTCCTAAATTATTTGATATCAAAATCATTTTTATTTTATTAGATAACAAACATATCATGCATCTAACCAAGTATACCAAAACCAAACGATAAATTATATTAGGATTCACAAAGGTTTTCTTCCTCATTGAGATGTTCAACAATCAACATGTCTCAACTATTAGGACACACCAAGTCTAAAATAATACCATTCAATGTTACAGAACACATACATAATCTCCTTATTAGACACTTTAAATCTTAAGCAATTAACTTATTCCCTCAACTGGGCAAACCAGAAATACTATTACAACAACAGAAATAATGTTTAGCTTCTAGTACAAGCGGTTCCTGCACTTCGAAGATCCACACAGACAAGGAGATCCTTCTCCATCCACAAGCTCATAGTGATAATTGTAGGTTAACTCTTCACCCTTAGCAATCTGTTAACAAGAAACGAAATTAAACCTAATGCATAATAATGTTGTCTATACATAATGAAGCATTAATTTGTAACATCAATGGAATTTTTCATTCGTATAAAATAAGTGATGAGTGCATATAGAGATGTGTACTCACATCTTGACTTGCGTAAAGACCGATATGTGAACATTTACAATCCATACTCTCTACAAGAACTTGGTAATTCACAAGATTAGGTGAACAACTGCAATAACAAAAAGAGCACACCATCAATAATTTTGTTTTAAATAGCTTATATTTTGTAATTATGTGTCATAATTGTTTTTGGCCTATTAATAAGGCCCGTTAAATTTAGAGGAGTCTATGTAAACGTATTACAATTTCTACTTTTTCATCAACTTTGAAATACATTAGAAATGTTTCCTACACTTTTAATAACATATTGGAAATGAAATCTTATGCTTAGTCATTTTCAGAATATTTCAAAACTATAATTTCTCGAAGGAAATAATAGTAAAGTTCTAATCATGTTGCAAAGTAAAAATGAACAAATTGGACCATTCTATTTTTGTTTTCTTTTCAAATATATGCTCACCTGTTGTTGATGAACCTAGACACATTTCCATATCTAGTAGAATCAATGACATATCGAGCCTCTCTTTCGATCAATCGGCTCATATCATTAACATGAGCATCAACATCATAGAAATAATTGCAATGTTCTTTTCCATATCTGGTATTGACAATGACCATGTCAGTAAAAATTAAGAAACATCAACCAACTAAATGAAATTATATCTTGAAAGAAATGTACACCTTTCACGTCTGTTGCGTGCCTCTTGCTCGTCTAAAACCTCTCCAATGTACTCGCACACAAATGTGCCGCGGGAAATAGCCTCACCAGCCCTTACACCCCATCCCTGTGAACCAGATAGTTATAGTTATAACATAATAAGCCTTTAGAGTCATTTTTAATTTAGCAAAAGAAGAATAGTGGACACCTTTTTCTTTGTTTTAAAAATTTCCAACTTCACGCGAATTCCATTCTGCAATATTCTGTTTGGACAAGTTTGATCACATTTGCACTCTTCGTTGCACTCATACACAAGATAACCTTCCTGTAGTTTTGTAGAGAAATTTCCAGTATAGGAGAAAGATATTCATACATTAATAATACATATATAAAGAAGGGATTTTAGCATAAATAAATAATACATAATTGAGTCTTAAAAACTAAATAAAATATCGCACACAATGAATATGTTAGGATTTTAGCATAATCTTGATTTATTGTTACCAATCAATGCCTATAATATTCGGAAAAACACAAATTTTGGATATAATGGCAGCTTACAATTAATGGAATATTTTACCTCCAATATGATTCGACCATTGTTATCATATGGAAACTTGCCGCGCATTGATTTCCCGAATATGTCTTTTGCAGTATCATAATCATTATCAAAAAGGTATACATGATCACAAGTTTCACGACAGCAGGTAGAAGATGAGCAATGGCATTTCAATTGCAGACCCTGCTAACAAAACAATTGGTTAAATATTATCTGGAAAAAAACTATAAGGATAAAGTGTATGTTAATGAGTTCTTGAAGAATTTGGTCCAATTTAGCTTATTTATTAAACACAATTATAAGTGAAATAAGAAACATTTAGTTTAGTATACTAGACATTTACATATATGATTAGCGTTATCAAATAAAAATAAAGTCAAAATTAAATACCTCATAGTCATGACTTGGCAATCGACCAAACATCGGTTTTGTTACATAAGTAAAGCTCTCCCAAGGTCTATGAAGATTTAAATATTGCTCTTGCTCACAAAGAGAGTCTAGTATTTGTAGATCCATTACACAAATCACAGGAGTTGATTCCATCCCAGAGCTTACGTCATTGCACAATTTTATAGCCTTCTGCGACGATCCTAATCTTGTATGTTTTGAATTGATGATGGATTGAGACTCATCTTGCTTCATTTCAATACTTGCAGGATCTGATGCATTTGCATATATTTTCTTTCGGTTTTGTTCATTCAATGCATTACATCCTCTAGGACAAATGAACCCATCTAGATGCCAATTCACAACAAGTTCATTCTCACTGCAAAGTTTTGCTGCCTTCAAATAGATCTTTTCTGGCAAATATCCATATTTCTCCTTCAGTGAGGCTTCAAGATTGTCTTTGCAGCATGCAGTGCAAGCGATTGATAAAATATCAAGGTCTTTAGGTTGCGGTTGAGTTTGATGAATATCAGAAAACAAAATATTTGCAACTTCTAAGCATTGAGATTCTTCCAATTCAGCAATACATGTTGTCTCGTTTACATGTGGTTGTTGCATGGATGTTTCCCCTGTCTCATTTAACTTTCTTGCTTGATTTCTTCTCTTCAAATTAACTCCTGCACTTCTTTTGATCCTATTTGATGCTTCTTTAAAACATCTTTTGGATTTCGGACGGCTAAGTGTGCCCGGTTTTAGTCTGTGAGCATAATAACGAACTCCCCTCTTTGCCAAACGCCTCCTAGCTAGACCACGTTCCATATGAGCAGCTTGATGATGACGACCGAGATCAGGCAGTAAATCAAATTTCAAACCACAAAACCTGCAACTTAACTTCCGTGAACCACTTGGGTTCTCAAAATTATTATTGTCCAAAGAAGCTTCATTTCCCTGCTCAATAGTTATATGAGGATCATCATTGGTAGGCAAAGTTAGTTCCTCAGAAGCTTTTGCAAGCTTAAATTCGGCATGGTGAACTGACTTAACATGCAACCATAATTCCTCCATATTTCCAAAATGACTACCACAAGGAATACATAGTAAAAGCAGGCAATTTTCAATAAACGGCACATGGTGTCTATTCTGGACGTGTGATTCCAGTAGTTTCTTGTTAGAGAATGGATCAAAACAAATGGCACAAGCATAACTTCTGAATAACCAACGGGCTTCCTTTATATGATTTTCCATCCAATGATCGCCAAGTGTTTGGTCATTAGAAAATTCTTCAAAGCAGATCTTACACTTATTAGCATTCTCATTATCAAAACATGAGTATTTAACACGATCATTATCATATTTAGGAGAACCTGTCTGGTGAAGAGTCTCTATTTCATTGTAATCATTACCAGAAAGCATGAGCGTTTCACCTAATATGTTCTTTGCAGAGAAAGAATCATCATCAGAATCATCATCACCAGTGAACGCCGTTGGATCGATCTCCAATGAACTTTCTGGATGCACCAACACCAAATCATTGTTGATATGGCTCTTTGAACCACTACAACTTTCTTCAGCCTTCCTCTTCAATGTATGGCAGTTTGAGCTCTTGTTCATCTCAACATTGCGCATATGTTTCTTGCAAAATGGAAAACTGGGAAAGGAATGATGCTTACACTTGGTACCAACAATAGTTGTACCACAACACATTGGAGTAAGAACTTTAGCACATTTTTCTTTTTTCCTCGAGAAATGTGCACAACAATATATATCATTTCCAATTGCAGTTCTCACACATTGCCTTCCCTTGGCTTCAATGTATGCTTGGCATCGTCGATACTCAGCATCATCCTTTGTATCAGGTTCTACAGATATTTGAAAATCCATTTCATTTACAGACCTTGATATTGTTCCATTATTAAACATCATCTCAGAATCTACAGGATGAACTGTGACTTTACTCAATGGACTGATCAATTGACTAGGAAGCGCGGTTTCCACAGGTACCTCCACAATTCCTTCATGTCTAGAAAATGTATTTGCGCGGCGAACATTAAGTTTAGGCCTTTTGCTGCCATCTTGAAGACTTGCTTGGTACAAACCATCATTACTAAAAGAATGTTGATGTGCGCTACTGTTGCTAGAAAAGGAAATAAATGTGGAAAACCATTTCATTACATCATGGTTCCATGTTTTCCACTCAGAATTTAATTTTTGTTGTGTCGGTGCATCGCGGAGAGTGTGGACATCATTCCACAAAATAGAATCAAACAATTCCTGAACAAGAGGATAAGAAACGAGTCAACCAAACATATTGAACCTTTTCTTTGTTATTAGGTATTTAAAAAAAAGGCTCATGTATTCATTTATGAGTTCAAATAGTGTTTTTTTTTCTTTGTAAAATTCTTGTAGAGTGATAATAGATATATCAAGTATACATCTTAGTAATGGAAGAATATTCAAAGTGTATACACAAGGTGACCTTATTCAGAGACATCGTGCTCTAAAAGGGAGAAAAACACAAAGCATTTAATAATTAAACAAGTTTAACACAATTAATACAAGTAGAACTATTCAATTGCTTTGTTCATTACTAGAGTTAGTCCTCCAAAATCCTTGATCCAAACATAGACCTAAATTTTGTCTTCCAAAATCCTTGATCCAAACATATACTATATGTTTTGGATGAAGATGTGGTGTTCAAACCATTTGTGAAGTTTCTATTAGATCAATGTGATGATTCTCAATATTTTAGACTCCCTTCGTGACGGCGTGTCTAAATAGAGGTATCAAAAGGTGTTTGACTTGCATGTGATTGATTCAGAAGTTTTCCTAACAATGTAGTGCTCAAAATGTCTTTCACATTGATGCATGTAGTAGCCAAGACCTAGAGGAAAATGTAACTGCTTCTATTTCACGTCCCACGCCAGCTTACCCCCCTCTTCGGCCTCTTAACATTAGTTATTGGTCGCATGACAAAAGAGAGGGGAGACTTAGTTAAAGTATGACTTTGGAACTAGGCACTTCGGTTATATGCTTTGAGGGTTCACTAGATATCCCTACATGTATGGCATAGCCTTTCTGGGGTAAGGGTAAGCTATAGTGACCCCGCCCATATGGGTCCATCTTATCCCATAGAGCGACCACGTGGTTCCTAATTCTCACAACGGTACAAAGTTTTCGAAGCATGAGGCTTGGAGGGGTGAAGTGATTGATTAAAGTGCCATCAAGAAATAGCTAACTTCAGAAATGGCAGTACATAGCCCCCAACCACGAGGCCTATAGCCGGAGGGCGTAGTGATTGATTAAAGACATTATTATCAAAGTATCGAGATTTTGCTATGGCGTTTGCAAAGGCGTCTTATTATGGTAACGCACAACCCCCTAACTAAGAGGTGCTTAGAGTCCATTAACGATATGGTTTCTCCCTTTAGTCGACGTCATAATTGTTGGCATGACGCTATAACACATTGCAGAAGACGTGTCTTTGTGTGTTTCACACATATCCTTCTATGAAAACGGCAGATCACACTATCTATGATTGATGACTTTTCGAATTAGAGATTCAACGGTTCTTATCTTATCCCTAAAGTTACTTCTTCCAATATGTTCCCAACAATTGGTTCTCAAAGGTTAACTGGATTTGGACCCTTGGATGTCTGTAAAAAAACTCTGAAGCGAGGTTTCCGACACCCTGATATTTATACCCTCTGTCTGAGAGATCCTTTTATCCCTTGATTATGGTGGAAGCATTATTTATAATCCTTAGCCTTCACCCAACAACTATAAACGCGTAATCGTCAACATCAAGTTCTCACCATTTTCACTTTGTAAACCGCAGGTAACCCCCTCTTTGTTTTACCTTTATTTTTGTCTCTAGTTTTTAGAATGATTTCGATTATGGAATGTGATAATGAGGGAAATGTAGTTCAACCTACGAAATCGATTGTATCGTAAACTCTAGGAAGCTTGATGGGGGTATCGATTGGAATGTCTTTGATTGAGTGTGGAAGCCTCTCTCTAACTCGGTCGGGTTCGGTCACTGTTGGTCTGAATTTCTCGACCCGTACCCACCCGTAACAACCCAGTCTAAACTGAATTTAAGACTCGTTGACCCGTGACCCGTTTACACCCGCATGTTTCACTCATTTCTCCCGTTTTGTTTTTTTTTTGTTTGGGTCGGGCCTCAGGTATTTGTCCAACCCTATCTAGGACGGGTGCAGACCCTCTTCATTTTATGAGGAAATGGTCATCTCAATTTCTTTTCACAGAAACAAAACATGTGGCAAATTAAGATATCAATGGCTCACATATTTTTCTTCACACATAACAATTAAAAAAACTTTATATAAGGAACAAAAAAAAACTTATTTATTCATCTTCCATAAAAAAAATTATTTCTTCATCTCGCGACCCAACCTAGCCTGAGGTTCCGCTGCCACACCTTCGTCGTCGGCACTGTAACCTTCACTGACCAGAATCACCGCTTGGCACTGTTTAACACTTCAAAGCTTAATTTTAATCTCTTAAAATTCTTTTCAGTGTTATAATCTTTCAATTCCCCTTTGTTTTCTTTTCTTTAACACTGAATGGAGAGGATCTGCACCCATCTAGGACTTCATAGTAGATTCATCAAAATCCTTTATGCTATAGCACTAACGTGTTGCTATGGTTTCTATTTGACAGTACAATATTAAATAGCGGTTATGACTACATTGTAGCGTAGCAGAATTTGAACAAAAACCACTATCGTTCTGCAATACACTATTTAGTGCAAAATACTGTCAAATAGTGGCTATAACATTGTTGCATAAAAAAATAATAATAATTGTTATGTGTGAGCCCACAATTGATAGCACAACTTTCATACAAAATAATAACAAATTTAGACAAAGAGAAATGTGTCTTCTCTAAGGAGTTTTACGGGTTATCTTCTGTAATACATCTATTATCAATTCAATAGTATAATTGTTTCTTTTCTTTGAATTCAGTTTCCTATCAGATGATAATTCAAACATGAATAAAATTCCTTGCTTTCTCAATTCATAAATTAGATGCCAAAATTATAAATTACCTCCTGAAGCTGCTCTATTATTTCAGCACTGTTTGCACCCGGGCATCTTTCAGCCCAAGACTCAGAGAAATGAACTTTCCAATTGTCTTTTATATAATGTTGCATTATGCTCTGTAAAAGGAAAACAAATATGTTATACTACCTCAGCCTCCTAATAAGGAAGTTATGAAAATATTAATTGAAACCATGATAATTGTATTTAAACATTTATCCAATGAAAATTGAAAATACTGGTAGTTGTGAAATTTTCAAACTACTACTACATATTCAACTACAAAAGAATAAATGCGCAAATTATGCGTTAACTTAATTAGTTGTCGTAAAAGCTGTCAAAATACAACAAAGAAAAGAAATAAAAAATTTAAGCTTATAGGAATTGAAATTTACATTTTGCAGCCTTTGAACCATTCTTCCAAGATCTGAATAACGTTGACAATGAGAAGCTTCCATAGCAAATTGCTTCCAAACCGTCACATTACGATAATCTTCTATCAAAGCCTATATGTAATGTAAAAATAAATAAAAAATTCAAAAATATGTAGAGATTACAGAAAATAGGGGTATGGAGAAGAGGAAAATAGGTCCACCAAAAGCATACATTAAGATGAAGCTGATCAACCATGTAGAGCATTTCGACAGCGAGCTTTTGCATTATAAACCATCGCGCAATCCCCAAGTCTTGTACCATTTTCAATCCTTCTTGATAAGTTTTATATGGTATAGGTTTTGGAAATTCATCGATTGATTGAACAAGAATCATGTCAACCCATGAATAATTCCCTGTTTCTGGAGAAAAAATTACTAAACATTTGTTCTGCTTATCATTAGTTGGTTTGTCTTTCACAACTGATAAGGGCCAATCAGCCCTTGCACATTTGATGCCTGCATGCCACTCCCCTCTCAACTACGAAGACAAAGATAAAATAGTCACAAAATTGTATAATACTGTAAATATAAAATGCATGTTGGGGGTTGGAGCCCCTGGTGTCGATCGTAGATCGCAGAAAATAATAGTTTGTTCAAATTCCGCTATACTATAACACTATAATCATAGGCACCATTTGACAACATATTTATTAAATAGCATGTGAGAAAATATAATGACATGTTTAAATTCCGCTATGCTATTTTACCAACACTGTTCTTAATTCATGTACAACATTACATAAAACCCCACCAATTAACATAAAGTAAACAACTAAATTTTTTATAGTAAGATGTAAATATATATACCTTGAACCACACAGCCACAGGTTCATCCACCTCCAACCATTTAGAAAATGATGGTTCTACTTCTTTACCGTTGTTTTGTGATGTTTCGCCTTGAAACTTATCCGCGGAAATTTGTTCAAACTTTTTATGGCTAGACGGATTCATTTGGTCTTCACTAGATGAATCTTCACCAACAATGTCTTGTAACGAATCGTCACTCAATATGTCTTCTTGACGATTTTCAACACACAGGAGTTCTTCAAAATGTGTATTTTGAACACAAGGAAACATAACCACGATTAGTTCAATCTAATCACTCTTCCATCAAAGATCATTCCATAAAGAAAAGAGTAAGACAGTGTAGTGTTTATTTTATAGTAATTAATAAAAGACTACAAATACATATAAAATTTCAATGAAAGAGGCTGAAAATAAAATACAAATTACATATATAACTTCAAATTTTAATGGATCACCACAATACAATTTTTTAAGTTAATCAATAAATGCAATTGCAAGTCATATTAGTGAGACCATTTTAATATCTAGCTTGCATAATTTGATTAGTTATTTTTAGATCAAAATAGTTGTTCATAGGGCTTTTATTACCAAATAACACAAAACAATCAAATATTTTGTACTGAATCATGTATGATGAAACATTAGTTGTTTATATAAATTTTGCTATGATTTACGACAATGCACAGTCAATACAAAATTTAGATATCCTCGTGCACAAAAGTTTATATATCAGCAAAAAAAAATTAACAAAACAATCTATATAGCAACATATACTCATAAACTCAATTTGTTCTAACTTCTATAACAATTTATTTACTGATAAATGTCAATAATAATTTAGACATCATTTTCTAAAATATGATCTTATGCTTTCTGAAAAAACAAAATTTTGTTACCATGGTTAAACATAATATCATTAAATACATTATCAAATAAACAAAAAAAGAGTTTTTTTTTTCAATTGTGGTCATGGATTTCTTATCTGCCAATTTTAATTGTTAACTTAGCGAGTGTTTGAAATTTTTTTTTTTTACGGTATAGCCTCGCAACCATACCGGATCTACATTAATAAAAGGGGGCGATCACATTAAAAGTTATACGATCACAGAAACAAATATAGTTTCAATCTTATAGCTTAGAATATTTAACCTCTTAATCACTAGATTAATTCAATAATTGAGATTTTGGTAATTAACCCTAGACAAGGAGATTAGATTAATATTCAATTTAATAGCTAAAACACTGTATAAGCACATCACACTCGAAAACCCAAATCAAATCATCAATTAAATTTGGTATATAAAAAAAAAAATATGTAAATCAAAGCTAATCCTCTTTAAAAATCAAATGACCTTAAAAAGCATCATGAGAAAGGATTCAACCTTTAATCGAATCACGATCTGAAAAGTAGCACGATGATAAACCCTAATCCACGATCTGCAAAATCGAACCAAATCTAAAAAGTTATTAATTTTTTTTAATGAAACAGTATAATTAGATAAATATAAAATTGAGTATCAACATCGATCTTTCTTGCAATCAATTATATCATCATTGATACATTAAAATTCCTAATAAAATATAAATTGTTCTTCTTCTAGCCAAGTTAGAAAGACTTTGTTAATTTGACTACAAAGATAAATTTTATGAAAATATCTCAAGTTAAAATAGGTTCACCATCAAAATTGAACCAAAAATTGACAACCAAAATATTGTACCGTAATTTAGATAGACATTGGCTAAGCAAAATTTTATGAAAAGGGAGCAGTTGTAAATGATAATATACCTTAACAATTTGAGGGGGAAAATTCATGCAGAAGTGATTTGGAGACCATGTGAATTGTGAGTGATGAGTGTTGTAGATGGGTGTTAAATTTTATGTAGAATGAAAAATGTTTGTGTAAAAGGTTTTGAAATTGAAGGATGTGTTCTCTGCGGCTATTGAAAAATAAAAGAAACATATATAGTGACCACAATTACCTAGGTATAATAAAGTGCTTCTGTGTTTGGGGAAAAAGTAAGTGAAGACGAAAATATGTGACATGGCCTTAATTATTTTATTACTTTATTTTGTTTTTTTAGTGTTTTGGTAAAATATTAGATTTCATTTTATAAAAAAAAAGAATAAAAAATATTAATTTTCGATTACACACGGAAAAAAAAATGTGGGAATGGATGGATAGAGATAAGAATTGATGATAATTAATTCTTAAAAAAAATCATAATTAATTCTTTAAAAAGAAATTGATAATAAACAGAAACATGAATATAGATATTAGTAATTTTGTTCAACAAAGATATATTATATTTAACGTAAAAAATTAATTATTATATTTTAATGAAAATAGAAAAGTACGTTTTTGATTTTTTTTTTGGGGAAAAAAAATGTGTTGTCGTCACATTACTCAGAGTTGTGTTGGTAGCAATCATTTTCTGGTGCCAGTAGGGGAGGTATCACCCATTTACACACTCTTCCTGTAGCTATATAAGTGAAAACAAAATTCTTTTACACAAATTCCGGCTTTCATACTCTTTTTTCTTCTCTTTGTTTATCTTTTACACGTTCACACTTGATATGTGTAATAAAACACCTCTTTCAAAAATGTCACTCAATTTTTTTTCCAACTAAAACGATAATTTTTGGTGAATTAAAAAGACAAATAAATATCATTATTGGTTTTTTTTGCAGTAGAGTTTGGGCAATTAATAAATTTGACTACATTGAAACCTTTTTCTCTTTAGGATGACTAGACTAGATTGGAACTTGGATATGTATATGTAACTGAAAATGACGTAATATTGAATAGAGAGTTTGGATGGAGTAGGTTTTGGTCATACAGAGTTTGTAATATAACAAAAGGACAGCCATAATTCTGGCCTTATTTTATTGATTGACTTTTTTAAATAAAATGAGTTTTTAACTGTTGCGTCATCGTTATCAAAGAGGGGTGATTTATGATTAATTTTGACTTAAAATCACCCCTTCAAATTATATTTTAGTTAAATAAGTGATTTTCACATATTTTCAGTCTTTTTCGTTTTTTTGGTACAAATTGGGTTGGTCTATTTTTCGATTCAGTTCTCGCTGGTATAATATTGTTGGTTAAATACACAAATTGATATTAAAATGACAAATGTTCTAAATGAAGGTATAAATAGACTACTTTTTTTTTTATTTTTATGAAAGGGGTCAATAAATTATAAACTACTTATTGACTTTAGGCTACTTTTCATATCTAATAAAACTCATCATGTTTTGCTACTTTAATTGTATCTCCGTCGGTTAAATAAATCTCGTCTGTCAAATAAATTCACTTCTGTTAGTTTTTGCCCACGTGGCAAGTATAAAAGGCAAGGTTTTTTTTAAGTGGACCAATATTATAGATAGTTCACCATAGACCTTATTAATTTTTTTTAAGTTTAACCCTTAGATCTGTTTTTCAAAAAAGAGTGCCGTTGAATCATAAAGGTCCATCGTTTCTAACCATGTACCACCACAACTAATTATTTTCACTTTCCTTCATCCTCTCCCTCATCCACCTTCAATCCTTCATACCTCTTAAAAGTTTAAAAGCATCCCATGTTGATATAACCTACAGAGAAGAAGCACGGTGGATCTAGGGAATTTAGAGGTAAGAGGTTTAATATGCCAAAAACACTACCGGTGTAAGAATTTCAAATACTCACAAATTTCATAAAATCAAAATCCTATTCAAACTTAACCAAACTAGTTGAAATCAAATAACACATAATCCAAAACGAGAGAATGATGTTGTTCCCAATCAACACAACCTTAGCAGACGCCATATCACACAAACTCAACAAAGAGAAAAAAAAGAAGCAAAGATTTGAGGAACCCAACTGTTATTATGTCTTTAGATTAGTTGTAAAAAAAATGAAATTGTTATACTAATTTCAGATTTTTTAGGTTGAGTTTGAAGATTGACGAAGATGATGAAGTTGTGTGAAGAAGATGATGAAGATGAGAAGGAAGAAGATGAAGAAAAGTAAAAATTGTTAGGTGTTGCTACTTCACCATAAAATACAATAGACATGCATGATCATGCAATGTTCTTTTTTGGGAAAAAATTTAATGGTTAAAATTTAAAAATTATTAAAGTCTATGGTGGACTATCTATAATATTGGTCCATCATAGACATTTGAGGTTAAAGTTAATAGATATTGATTTATTTGATAGATGGAGGGACAATTAAGGGACCAAAACATGAGTTTTATTACTTATGAGACCAAACTGAAAACGTGAAATTAATTAAGGGACCAAATGACCTATTAAGCCTTGATTTTAAGTAATAATAAATACACCTTGAAAATTGTGTGATTTTTTAATAAATTACGCCAAAACAATATCTAAAAAGTGTTTTTTTGTATAAATGTGCCTCAACAGGTGGAAGATGGGATTAGACCTAGTGGGGTATTTGGGGTTTGAACCCCGACCCTTGCATATAATATGCAATATCTTTATCAACCGAGCTTAGCTTACGAAAATATCTATATTTCTACTTTTTTTTTTAACATTAAAAAATGGAATATAATAGAAATGCAAGAGAATTCTCAAGCACAAGGTGTGCTTAAAGAACACTCAGAAGTACACAGTTACAAGGTCAAAGGAAAAAGAAAAAATATGGGTTAGCTAATGCCCATACAAACAAAAGGGCTTGACCACCACATATGAAAATTAGGCCGAATATAAATATTAAATGTGTTCATCCACCAAAAAGTGTGTAATTTGACTTTCTCTACAAATGATGGATGGTACTCTCTGTATTTTTGAAGACCTTGCTATTTCTTTCATTCCACATGACCCACACGCAACATAACCAAATCAGTTGCATAATAGAACGACAAGTACGCGAGCCACCTGCGGAGTAAACAATCTGATAAAAATGCTCCGACACTCGATAGGGCTCGACTGAAGATATCCTCAACCAGGACCGAATACTGCCCCATAAAGCTGCAGAATACAGACCATATATAAACAGATGTTGAATAGCCTTGATATCGCCGCAACCCGCCACACAAGTGTTGTTACCGTGAGGAATAACACCACGAGCAAACAGATTGTCCTTCGTCGGCAATCTATTCCGAAGTAGGCGCCATGCAAACACAGAGACCTTCAAGAGAACCACTATGCCAAATTAAATCTGATACCGCTTCTGTTGTCTGACCTAGCTGACTAGTAAGCAAATGGTAAACACCAGTAACATAGTAACCATTTGACGGATCAAGCCGCCACACCCAGCTATCTGTAGAATTAAGCTGCAAAGAAATGTCAGATAGTAAAATCCTACACTCCCCTAACAACTCCTCCTCCCAAGTCCACAACCGCCTACGCCACTGCCAAGCCTCTCTGCCTTCCTCTCAACCTAACAAAAACATATTAGCCACCGAGATAGACTTATTCACTGCTAAGTCATAAAAACGGCTAAACTGCACACTCAGAGGCGCTACACCCACCCAATGATCCAACCAAAACAACGTGTTTGCCCTGTTACCGACCTTGCGCACAACATACTCCTTAAACCAACCGTCCCCTACTTCTCCTAACCCATCACAGATACTCGCCACTACCCGCCACCACGAAGAAACACTCCGGCCCCCAACCGCCAACCTCCCGTCCTCCTCACCATAACGAGCTACCAACACCCTATACCAAAAACTTCCTCTATCAACTAATAGCCTCCAACACCATTTTCCTAATAGGCCAATATTAAACTCCCTCAACCTCCTCACCCCAAACCTCCATACTCTTTACTAGCACAAATATCATTCCAGGAAACCCATGAAATTTTCCTATTATCCTCACTCCCACCCCAATTTTTTTTTATAAATAGAGATTCAAGGGAATAGATTATACCTGACGAGGCTTTGAAGAAGGAAATAGCATAGACAGGAAGGGAGGACATGACATACTTAAGGAGAACCAGACGACCTCCAAAAGACAAAAATTTACTACGCCACCCCGATAGTCTCTTTTTAATTCGATCCAAAACAGGCTCCCAAAACGACAAACGCCTCGGATCCCCACCAATCGGCATACCCAAATACACAAAGGGGACCTTCCCCGCCTTACAACCAATCACAGACGACGCTGCTTCAGTCAACCAGGAATCTGACACATTTACCCCAACTAACATACTTTTATGAAAATTCATTTTCTGACCCGACATCGCCTCAAAAAGAAGAAGGACGACCCTCAAAGCACGAACATTTGCCCAACTTTTAACCCCCACAAGGAGTGTGTCATCCGCAAATTGAACACGGGAGACCAATGTTGAGTCATGCGCCCCCACTGAATAACCAATAAAAATATTATTTCCAACCAAAGACTGCATCATAATGTTCAATCTATATTTATACTTCTATACTACTAATAAAGGGATTGCATAATTGTTTTTGTGTAACCTATTTTCGATATACTGAAATTACCTTTATTAGTTTTACTTTCATCTAAACACCTATATCAGTTAAACTTTTTTTTTTGTTACAATTTATTTTTTATTTTTTTTAAATTAAGATGATATAGATACTATAAAATAGAAACAAACTAATTAAATTAAAATAAACACTGAAATTTTTTTTTAAAGCAAAAGAGACTTGCCAAAGAGGCAAGCCCCAAAATATATATTGATAAAAGAGAAAAAAAACAAACAGAAACGAGGGGGGACATAAAACCAAAACCCTCAAAGAGATTAACAAAATCTAAAATAGGGAAGACCCATCCTATTTCTCACAAAATCTTCATTCAGTTGATGAGGGATATGATCCCACCAGAAAAGGTATTAAGGGAGAGGCCAATAGCAGCAAGTTTGTCAGCACAGTGATTGCCCTCCATATAGATGTGAGTGATAAAAAAAGACATTGAATTAGTAAGATGTAAGCAGTTCTCCCACCTGTTTCTTAGTTGCCAAGGAACAATAGTTTTTGATTTGAAAGCCAGAGTGTTTCCACCCTCTATTAGAAGCTGTTTCAATTGCAATCAATGCACCATGAAGTTATGCACAAAGAGAGTTTGAGGTTCCCAAGTTTACAGCAAAAGCTCCTATAAACTCAGCATTACAGTTCCTAAAAATACCTCCATAGGATCAAGGTCCAGGATTTCCAATAGAGGCACCATCAATATTACACTTAACCCAATTAAAGATAGGAGGCTGCCAGATTACTTCTTTAATCTTAGGGGCATTACCTAGAGATATTTGAACAGAGAAGGCCTTGAGAATAACAAATTCAGATATTGAAGAGTTAGCAGCCAACTTGGAACTATTACCACAAAGTGCAATGTTTGTAATGATGAGGTTGATGGCTAATCTTAGCAATATCTTCTTATCATTGAATCTGATTTGGTTCCTGCAAAACCAAATAGTGTTGAGGCAATTGACAACTGCTACTAAAATCACTAACTTACACTTTGGGGACCAGTTTCTCTTGCAAAGATCAAGAGCATCAGAGACTGAGGTAATAGAACAAGTAATGTTCATCAAGGAGATAAGCCAATGCCAAATAGATTGAGCAAAACTGCAATGGATGAAAAGATGATCTAGAGTTTCTGCATTAGTGTTGCAAATGCTGCACATAGAGGGAAGTTGACAACCTCTTGAAACTAAATTGTCATCAGAAGGAAGTTTGTTGTGCATAGCTCTCCAAACCAAAAGAGATTTAGAAGGAGGGATAACAGAATGCCATATCAACTTGGCCCATGGAACAATTTGACTAGCATTGCAAAATACAATAAAAACTGCGGATAAATAGACAGTTAGTGTCTATCTTTCTGCCAATCTTGTTATAATAGGAATTATTCAACTATAATGAACAATATTAGTTAGGCTTAATAGGACACTTGGACCCTTAATTAATTTCAAGTTTTCATTTTAGTCCCATAATTAATAAAACTCATGTTTTGATCCCTTAATTTGTCCTCCGTTGCCAAAAAAAAATCTTGGTTGTTAAGTTTAACCTCAAATGTCTATGGTGAACCAACATTGTAGGTGGTCCACCATAGACCTCATTAATTTGTTTAGTTTCAACTGTTTGATATTTTTCTGAAAATATAACCATTAGATCATGCATGTCTACTGTATCTAATTGTACACCACCACCACCGAAACTCATTCTCTTCATCATCTTCATCACCATCTTCATACCTTCATCAACACAAACCCAAAAAAAAAAAAAAGAATAATTTTTTTAAACAAAATACATAATCATCAATCAACAACAAGATCTAAGAAATCAAATTTCCCCCAAAATAACAAACCCTAACGATCCCTTCATCATTTTGAACTAGTAATGCTTGTCGTGGATGTTTGATGATAAAAGATGAGGATTGAATCTGAAGATCTGGGAAGTTGCAATGTGTTAGGATGCTTCGCTGGAGATATGGAAAGATGGAGCGCCCTGGATTGCTAGTCGGGTCGTACAACTAGTACGAACCCATGGACCACTTCTGGCCATTGCTTAAGGGGTAAGAATTATGTGCTAGCACCAATTTTTGGAGTATGAGGAATATAAGGGAATATGCATGGAGTAGGTAGGATAAGATAAGGACAACTCATAGGGGAAATGACCAAAATGTACAACTTATAGTGGTTAACCTTGTACTATAAAAGGACAATAATATGTTGGTGTCAAGAGTTTAAAAATTTGATAGTGAATCGGAGAGATCAAGTTTCACCTAGGGTTAGTAGCTTTAGAGTAGTCACTCCATCTCATCTTCTCCATAGATGAACACTAAGGAGTAAAATATGGGAGGGTAGTTTTGTACATTCCCATTATTTTATTTTAAAGCTTATGTTGTGTGTCAAGTGCTCGAGCCAAAAAGGAAACTAAGAAGCTGAAATAAAATCAACAAAGCACAAACCAGTTTATATGGGAGGGTAGTTTTGTACATTCCCATTATTTTATGTAAAGCTTTTGTCACACAAATTGGAGCAGCTGTTGGTTCTTATCCATTGATTCGTTTTGCAATTTCTGTAAAGTTCGGATTGGAAGTTGGTAGAGTGGATCAGAACCATATTCTGTGAGTGGTCCTTGGCCCAAGTGTAGTATAAACTAGCAATTTATATAGAAATAAATAAAACCATGATATACATATTGAGACATGAAATTTAGCTTAGCTTAATATATTAAAACTTATGCTTTGAACTTGTTTGTAATAGCTGAGGGAGAGAAACTGAGAAGGAAGAGGCGTATATAGTATATGCCATAACTTTAATATTTCACAATCACATCGGAAATGTGAAATAACTGAGAGGAATATTTTCTTATAAATATGAGTGTAGATCATACTCAACACTCATTGAAGGTGAAGTTGCCCTCTTGATTTTAGTGTTGGTATGTCTATTCATTGTTTGAGCAGGGTTCTGTTGGAAGTTACTAGTGATTGCAATTTTTTGTGCACTAATTTCTTGTCGCTTGGAACTCTCAACGGTACTGCCCGAACAATGACGGTATATATTTTTCTTTTCTCTAACATATAGTATTTTCTTATAGACTTTAAAAAAGTGGAGATCAAAATGATCCTGTAAAAATAAAAACATATATTAATTCTAGCCTATATTTTGAGTTTTTTTTCTTGTTTTTGACCTTATCATATACATGAAGTCCGTAAAAGTGACTTTTTTTTTTGGAGAGGAACCATAAAAGTGACTTAAATGTTGATTTTTTTCATGATTTTTTTGGATGTGTTTATTGTGTTAAAATGTAGTTTTTCAGATAAAATTAGTATTTTCCGACAAGAGACAAATTATTTATGAATTTTTAAAGAATCAAACACTCAAAAAACAAAACAATTAAAATCTTGATCTAGAAATCGAATTTTGAGATGATTGTTTACATATACATCAATAAAAACACATAAAAATTATATAAAAAGTTTCGAAACATTTCTAAGACGCCTCTATTTATTTTAATTTTTCAACCAAAATGTGAAAAATTGTAATTTTGTCTGGAGTAAGGATATAGTCACAGGTCAAATTGTGTTCCCTAATTTTGTAGGCATAGTTAAAACATCATAACAACCTTCACCATAAATTTTTTGAGTTTTAAAATGAAGGACTAATTAATTATGAATTGTTTAAGAAATTCTTAATTATGGAAAACAAAAATTTATAATTAACCATTCCTTTGTCGGAAAATTCTAATTTCTCGTTAAAAGCCATATTTTAAAGTCATAAATATGCTCGCGAAAAAGCATAAAAGATTGCAACATCTAGATCATTTTTCTTGACTTCGTGTATATTAGAGGGTTATAATTTGTGATTCTATTTTAACATAGTCATTTTTCAGACTTCGTGTATATAATAGGGTCAAAATTAATCAATTCAACTCACTACGAAAATATTTTTAAACAAAATATAACAATTATTCAATCATCCACAACACTGGAAAGTTAAAAATGATGCTATCGAGTTTAATGTCTTCAACCCTTATGACTACTTGGACACATCTTCCACATGGTACTTAACATGATTAAACTCAAAGTTTAGACGAGTACACTGTAGTTCTAGATTGTTTTTCCTTTGGTGAAGATCAGGTGATTCTTTAGTTGCTGCTCAAAAGTTTAAACGAGTCTAATTGGAAGCATACTTAATTGCATTGCAGTAGTTGCAAAAATTATCTGACTAGTTAGATTTTGTGAATGTAAAGCTTTTGTCATTCAAATTGGAGCAGCTGTTGGTTCTTATCCATTGATTCGTTTTGCATTTTCTGTAAAGTTATGATTGGAAGTTGGTAGAGTGGATCATAACCATATTCTGTGAGTGGTTGGTGCTCAACAAATTTTCTTAGAATTTTTCAGGGTCCTTGGTCCAGGTGCAGTATAAACTAGCAACTTATATAGAATTAAAACTAATAAAACCATCATATACATATTGAGAAATGGAATTTAGCTTAGCTTAATATATTAAAACTGATGCTTTGAACTTGTAATAGCTGAGAGAGAGGGAGAGAAACTAAGAAGGAAGAGGCATATATACCATAACTTTAGTATTTCATAAGTCCCACAACGGAAATGTGAAATAACTGAGAGGAATGTTTTCTTATAAATAGGAGTGTAGATCTTACTCAACACTCATTGGTTCTATTCATTGTTCGGGCTGGGTTGTGTTGAAAGTTACAAGTGATTGCATTTTTTTGGTGCACTAATTTCTTGTCAGTTGGAACTTTCACCTAACGCGGTTTGAACAATGACGGGTATATAAATTTTTTTCTTTTAATATATATTCTTTTAAAGGGTGAAATCTATGCGGACACTATATTTGAAAAAAGCGGAGATCAACATAAGTTTTACTTAATAGAATTAGAGTGTTAGAAGAGTGTTTCTAACATTTTATACATAGAAGTGCCTATATACACACTCCTCTTGTTCAATATATAATACTTTTAAGAGTTTATATTGTTTATTCAAAATTTGATTTTTTATTTTTACAAAAATGAAATGATATTTTTTTAAGAAAAAATGAAACCATATTTATTAGTACATCACATGCAACATTGCTATGATGAATATATGTACAAATTCAGATTGAATGCTTTTAGTACATTTATTTTATGAAAAATTTTAAATTGAGAATTAAAATATGGAGTTAATTGTTCAAATTAACTCTGTAATATACATAAAATTTTCAAAATGATTATATAAAAATAAAAACATGTATTATAGCCTATAATTTGATATTCTTCTTGTTTTTGACCCTATCATATAACATGAAGTCCATAAAAGTGACTTAAAATGTTGATTTTTTTTTTTCATGATTTTTTGTGGACTGTATTTATCGTGTTAAAATATAGTTTTTCAGATAAAATTAGTATTTTGTGACAAGAGACAAATTATTTATGAATTTTTAAAAAATCAAACACTCAAAAAACAAAATAATTGAAATCTTGACCTATAAATCGAATTTTGAGATGATTGTTTACATAGACATCTATAAAAACACATAACAGTTATATAAAAAGTTTCAGACGCCTCTATTTATTTTGGTTTTTCAACCAAAATGTGCAAAATTGTAATTTTGTCCGGAGTAAGGATATAGTCACAGGTCAAATTGTGTTCCCTAATTTTGTAGGCATGACTAAAACATCATAACAACCTTCACCATGATTTTTTTGAGTTTTAAAATGAAGGGCGAATTAATTATGAATTGTTTAAGAAATTCTTAATTATGAAAAAGGAAAATTTATAATTAATCATTCCTTTGTTGGAAAATTCTAATTTCTTGTGAAAAGCCATAAACATGCTCGCGAAAAAGCATAAAAAATGCAACATATAGAACACTTTTCTCGACTTCGTGTATATTAGAAGGTTATAATATGTGATTTTATTTTTGCATAGTCATTTTTCAGACTTCGTGTATATTATATTGTCAAAATTGATCAATTTAACTCACTACAAAAATATTTTTAAACCAAATATGACAATTATTCAATCATCCACAACAACGAAAAGTAAAAAATGATTCTATC
>Ga0315914_1000941_pt1 | contig 41157 bp, 25 predicted proteins | sample MpolenodulesMG_FD_203920 | JGI IMG/M metagenome (GOLD analysis project Ga0315914, IMG submission 203920) | Medicago polymorpha root nodule microbial communities from Los Angeles, California, United States - elongated nodules | ecosystem: Host-associated > Plants > Roots > Nodule | place: USA... | reverse complement strand
TTCTCATTGACGCGTCCCCATTTATTTTCTTTCCTTTTATATTTCTAGAGCTCAACGTTAAATACCCACTTTGGGTTCTAGCACTTCTCAACAAACAAACACAAAGGGGTGTTTTTAGGTTGAAATCTCTTCTCTCACATAACAAATATGGCCATCACTACTCCCCATTCCAGTGGTCCAGAAAACAAGCACTCGTAGTGGTTCACAAACAGGTCACGTAAACCTTCTTGAATGTGCTCACTATGCCAAAGGTAGTGATAGAAATCACACGATTTAAGAATTATTATATGTCTGCTTTTGTTTCGTAGATTGCTGAGACAAATATCGAATATGCACAAACCCTTATTGTTACCCAAAAGTCACGCGAAATTGTTTTGCCTTAGAGTCTTCTTGATGAGGCTCTCACTATCTCTCCATCCTCAGATCAAGCCCTTGAATTTTGAGCAATGTCTTTCCTATGTCAGATAAGGTTCAAGGGTGTTGCAAATATGCTCCAAGTCTATATTCCTACTTAAAAATTCAAGATCAGATTCTTGTGTTCTAGATCAGAGTTTGTTCAAGTGCTTCTCTGATTTGATAAAGTGTGTCATGACTGATTTCTTTAAAAGCGGCGATAATGAAGGATATTGGAGGTAAAGAAAATGTTACAATTTTTATTTGTATTATTTATTTCAAAGTGTATTATGATATTTAATTTGACATGGTTATAATGTAAATTTGTCAACAAAAAAAATGGTTATAATGTAAATAAATAAAAAAAGTTCTAGACCAAACAAAATAATTTTTTTATTGCCGTAACAAAATAACTGTTTAAGGTTACACAACTTTTTAAAATCTTAATTAGGTAATTAATTAATTCTTGTTGGATTTCAATGCATGTCCGATATTAGAACAGTAACACTCCCCGTAAGATGGGTGAGAAATTAGGTGATTTGTGTTTGAAAAGTGTGGCAAATAATTTAGTTAATTAATGTCATGGATAGAATCTATAAAACTTTTGTAAAACAAAATAAGTTTAAAATCTGTAAAACTTGAATGGTTTTTAGAGTTTAGTTTATATTAATGACAATGAAAGTTGAGATCACATCGAAATCTCTAGTATTATGGGGTTTGAGTTAATGTTTTTATTAGCTAGTGATGAAATGTTTACTCACACTCTTATTTTAAAAACTCCTATCAAATTCAAATCAATGTACATTAAATTTATATTTGTATATAATAAGGAAGACCAATTGGTAGCAGATTGCTTCTATTTTTATATCACATACTAGGCTCCTTGGTTTTTTTTTATCATTACTTGTATATTGAATAAGTTAGTATTTGATTAAGATAGTCAATATATAGATAAATGATTATTGGATTTTTTAATTGAATTTACTGAATGTGAATTACAAATACTACATTTTGGGGAAAAAAGGTTTTCATTTAGGCCTACTGGACCATGAAAAGGTTCTTTTCTGAAATGGTAAAAGCCTTGCTAGAGGTTCTTTCGGCTGCAAGAGCGGGTCTTGGTCTGATGATCGCTGCCTTGAATACAACATATTGTTCTTCGACGACATCATTTCAGGGCTACAAGCTATCACACTATCTCGAAGCCCTCAAATTGAAACGTGGAACTGAAAAGTTACTCCTTGAAAAGATAAAATTCCGCATTTGTAGTAACAAAATAATGGGTTAAAATTTCACATTGGTTTGAGGGCTTCAAGATGGTGCAGTTGGTGGTGGCCTTGAAATGGTGTCGTCGGAGAACAATATGTTAGATTCAGGGAAACAATCGTCAGCCAAGACGAGCCTTTGCAGCTGAATGGAGCTATGGCGAGGCTTTTTCCCATCTGGAGAATAGCCGATGCATTTTCCAGTAGGCCTAAATGAAAACATGTTTTTCCCAAAACCGAGTATCTGTAATTTACATTCATAAAATTCAAAAAAAAACTCAATAAACATTTATCCAGATATCAACTATCTTAATCATATATTAACTTCATCGATATACAAGTAAATCATAAAAAATAAAACTAGTATTTGATCTAAAAATAGAAGTAGTCTGCTACTAATTGGTCTTCCTTGTCATAAATAGATATAACTTTAATGTACATTGATTTGAATTTGATAAGAGTTTTTAAAATCCCGATGGAAAACATTTCATTAGTAGCTGACAAAAACATTATTAACTCAAACCCTATGAGGCTAGGGATTTCGATAGGGATGGCAATGGGTACCCTATGAGTAAGGTACTACAGTGTCATTCCCCATACCTGCATTTGTAAAAAATATCCGTACCCTCGTGGGCAACAACTTTAGTCCCCTTTCCCATACTCTATGGGTACTTAAGTGTCCATATCCGCATCCATTACCCGCACTTTAACTATGAAAAGACAATAAAAACATCACAATTGAAATAAAACTACGGTCCAATTTTTTTAAAATTAACTCAAAATATTATGAATCGTAGTATTTAGTCAAATAAAAAACATCCAAAATATCCTGAAAAAATTGTACACAGGCATGATGGAGTTGTTATTGTATTAAGTAGTTTTTTTGTTTAAGTTTAGATTTAAGCTTAAATAGCTAAATTAATTAATTAATTATACACCAAAAATAAATAAATAATTTATGATATTATATAAATATGTATATGTGGGGTTGCGGGTCTGAGCAGTATAGTACCCTTATCCATGCCCATACCCATTTAAATTTGTGGGTATTACCCGGACTCGTGTCCATACCCATAAAAGTGGGGTTTTACCCTACCCATTATGGGTATTTTTTACGAGTGCCCAATGGGCCTGAATCCAATTGTCATCCCTAGATTTTGATATGATCTCAACTTTCATTGTCATTACATATATACTTAACTCAAAAAAATTAAATTTTATAGATTTTAGCCATGACAATAATTACATTATTTACCACACTTTTCCAACACAAATCACCTTTCACAGTCACACCCATCTTACATGGACCGTATATAAGGATAATATATAGAGAGAGAGAGAGAGTTTGCTTATCAATATCAAAGTAATGAAACTGTTTTCAAAAGTAAATAAATTGTAATGTGAATTAAAGTTGTAATGAAACCGTTTTCAAAAGTAAATAAATTGTAATGTGAATTACAAACTTTGTTAAATCAAAGAAGCGCTCGAACAAAAGTTGATCTACAACACAAGAATCCGATCTTGAAGCATTTGCCATTTTAAAATTAGGCGTATGGTCTTGAAGCATATCTGCAACATCCTTGTGCCTTCCAAACATAGCAGACCCTGCTTGAAGTTCAAGGGCTTGATCTGAGCATGGAGACATAGCGAGAGCCTTGTCAAGAAGACTCCAAGCCAAAACAATTTCGCTTGGCTTTTGCGTATGAATAAGGGTTCGTGTATCTTTAACATTTCTCTCAACAATCTACAAAACAAAAGCAGACATATAATACTTAAATCGTGTGATTTCTATGGCTATCTTTGGCATAGTGAGCACATTTAAGAATCAAATAGTTGTTTAAGGTTTACCTGACTGTTTGTGAATCACCACGGATGTGTGTTTTATGGAGAATTCGAATGGGGAGTAGTGATGTCCATTTTTGTTATATGAAAGTTTTTTGTGGACTGTTCAAAAACCTACGCTGGCATTGTAAATTGAAGTTTAAGTTAAATGAAGCTTAATGTGAAAATGTTATTTTGATCTAATTTTGAAGTTCAAGTAAGTTTATACATTTCAGCATCTTTCCAATAATTTTATTGATAATAGTTCTATACAAGTTGGACTTGAAACTGATACATATCAGTCAGGCTTTCCCACAAAGGCTAGTAATAGATTTCCAATCCAATTGTGAGGCATTTGATGCCTCAAAACCTCTAATAAAAGAAGTTTCAGAAGGATTCATTCAATCCAGAATGTTTCCAAGATGAACTTGACCATGATACCTTGATTTAGCTAAAACCTGGCTTCAGTCATTGGTACCTAAGAATCAATCCTGGTTAACTTGATTGTAAAACATGTAATGCTTCCACTATAGGTTATAAATATGAAGGAAAGTAGAGGATCATAGCCAATAGAGGATCATTTCAATTTTTATTTTTCCTATAAGCGCTGAAACCATCCATGCTAGTTCATAGGATGAAACCATCCATTTACAAATAGTAAATGATTTACATCTATTAGTGATTCTTTTGTAAAATAAAGGGACAATATCTCGGAGTACTAGTTAATAGACTATGAATGTCAACATTGAAAACTTGATGATGTCTCTGTAAAGCAGGTGATGATGCTCTCCATTGAGTAAAGTAAGATTTGTTCTGGAGACCAAAGAAACGTCCTCTTCTGATACTATGCAACACATCCTTCCTCAACTCGCTGATCTTTGCAAAAATGTTGTTCTGGTGTTGAAGATTGCCAGTCGAGTGCATAGCCTTGAGATTGCCAGTCACAATTATTTTGTTTAACTTTTGCTTACCTTTTTTTTAACTCTACTTAAGCCAATGTGTGTACAATGCGCGTAAAAGGATTCATTAATAATGACACTTAAGACTACAATGAAGATGCATAGCGATGATAAATCAATAATGAATCCTCATTTTTTGGTGAAACTCTCGTTGTTTTCTGTAATCAAATTGGTCACATAAAGCCAACCTTCTTGCCATTTTCAATAGTACATGGACTTATACAATGATCAATTACCTAGATTTACAGATCACAGTACAAGTGTCCTATTATTACAACTGTATATAACAGATGTTAACTATGTGCTCAAGCTAATGGTAGGGAAAGTGACTCCACTCATGTGTGTTTGCAAATTTAGCTTGTTTCCCAAGTCTCTTCAAATGGTATCTGTTCACTGCAGTTCTAACCGGCTGCCGGCTTATAAAGTTTATCAAACCGCTCATCAGTTCAACTAGGCACTTACTGATACTCAGGCCAATGCTGTTACTTCCGTAACCATTCATGGCCATTACAGGTAAATGGAACACACATAGACCATTCGTCTCCTGATTCGCCGTCCTCTCCATTTCTCGAATTCGACGAGCAGCTTCAAACCTGCAACTTATTGTAATAATATATAATTACATGATTTATCAACTCCTACAAATAAATAACTTATATAGCCAACATGTTTCTAGGTTGTTATGCTAATACAAATATATATAGTCGTTAAGCCTAGGTTGAATTCGCATAAGTTACAAAACATTTCATATCAACACAAACAGCTATCATGCTATTAACATATTTAATTGATTAGTTTTTGTTAGACCGGCAACCGTCATTCAAAAGAAAAAAGATATGAATAACGCAGCAGCATGAATCCTTTGAATGTTTCGATTACTTTAGAAACAGGATGAGTATCAAGACAACAGCTCACCTTGACAGTTACCTCACCCGGAGGAGGAACTTTAGTAGTCTGATGACAACTTTCTGATCTCAAGTTGGCCGATCCATTCCTCGAAGCACTGCTTCCAAATATCTCTCTCAGACTCTATGATCTTGAGTTTCGCTTGAAGCTCGTTGTTTATCTTGGAAATATTGGGTACAACAGCTCTTAGAAATGTATTGTGTTCTTGTGAGGAGACCAAAGCAAAGTTTGTTTGACATGGATTTTGGTGATTGAGTGTGTATGTTTTGAAGCCATAACTCAGTTTCTGTTTTGTGACTTTCGTGTGAGCGAAAACAAAAAGGAATATAGCATGGGATTGTTATTACTAACAAGTGAATGAATGATTGAAAGAATGAAAGAGGAGAGGATAGGTCTTAGGAGTGAGTTAAATAATGGGATGAAGGAAGGAATGTTTGGTGAATGAATTAATTAATGCTGGGTTTAACTTTGATGCTATTGTCTAATTATAGCTCATTCCTTTTAATGATTTAATTGTATGGCAATCACAGTGGGCAGCTTATGTATCAAGTTCCTAAAATGCTAATAGGTGATCCTGGAAGGTTTCGGAAAATAATTACTAATCTCATGCATGTTACTTACATAATATTTGGATAAATAATTATTTAAGCACTTATAAAAAACTATTTCTATTACAAGAGATAAAATAAAGTCAAGTTGTTTTCATTTTAGGATATAAATTGTTTTCATAAGCTGATCCTAGAGAATTCACGGACATGTCATAAGATGTTTTCGTAAAATCACTCAAATAAGTCAGCTTAGTCGACCCAAGCAGGCTTTTGAACACCAAAGAATGAGTGTTAGTATAGTAAATATGATTTGTATTTTGTAAAGAAGTATCAATAAAATTGATTTTGTAATTGTTTTGCGGTTCAGACAAAGGACTTATTTTTGTGACTATTCATCTGGTTGAGGAAATTGTTCATTGTATCTGTTGAAGATACAGGTGAAGGTGTTCCTAGAGAATCTCAATCCCTCGTCTTCACTCCATTGATGCAAGTAATTTCGTCGATCTCCTGAAAACATGGAGGAACTGGTTATTGATCCAAGACCTATTAGAGCAAAAGTGTCTCGATATCACATCTAACGGGTTGGCATTCATGTTGAAACAGTTTCAGATTTGAACCAAGGTTTGTCAACCATAAAAAAAGGGAATGCAGTTATCAACATGGTCTTGATTGAGCATGAAGTTTTGCATAGAGATTCAAACATGTCATCACATTTTGTCAATAACATAAGGAAAATCGATCGCGCTTTTCCTCCAAAGTTGTTCATTCTTGTTAATTCTAGTAGCTCTTCTAAAACTAGCAGTGTAACCTCAGATGTTGATAATTCTGCTATCATTAGATTCATTACGTACAGAACCTCTTAGAGAAAGCATTCTTGCTGCGGCACCAGTACAGCGAGCGATGAATGTTAGACACAAAAGACATCTAAATAGGGACCTTAAAAATTTGTCTCTTAGCCATCTTCTTAAGAGGAAAATTCCAATTGTTGACGACGATGGCATGAACCGTGCATAAAATCAATAATGTATAGGATATATAGTATGTGAATGATGTTGGAATGTAGAAGCTTCACAAAACTTCAGACCTGGATTAAAATAATAACATTTTCACATTAAATAACCTTCAACATACATAAACTTCGGTTACAAAACATCAGACCTGGATCATTCTGGCACACTATTGAGACTGAGTTCTTTGATATATAATATAATCAAACCCACATTAGTTACAAAACTTCCTAATGACTCTAAATTAATCATGACTGATAGAAGGAGAATTATCCTAACTACAATATGGATTTATCATTTATAACAACTATATCTATATCAATTTGTTACTAACAGCTTTATGAATGTGTTTATCAGAAAATTATCATTAAAAATCATTGATACGATTTTTTTTCTTAAATTTAAAATATCTTATCAATGATTTTTAATGGATGATTGTGATAACAACCTCTGTCTTCTTGGACCTTACTATTTGCAAAAGCTTCAAGTTATTGCAAATATATCATTTTTGTTTTTGGCCTTTGTCGTCTTATTTTAGTCCCTGAGATATTTGTTTGTGTTAGAAATGATTCATGTAATATGTGAAATATCATGGGATGAGAGGGCCAAAAACTAACTAGGAAGCTTATCGATTGATAAATGATCAATTGTATACACAATGGTCCTATATTTATAGTACTCAATTACACTAACTAATTGAGAGCAACTAACTCCCGACTAATTTCTAACTCACGAGGACAAATACTACTCCATCTAATCTCATGTACGCAACAACAAAATATTTTTCACCCTTTCAAAAAAGTAGTTGAACGTGTTTAATTTTTTCAAAATAATAATTGTATTTTTGAAATTGTCTTTTATGGAAACTTGTTCCATGAAAATAAAAGGGTTATTTATGATCTAAATTAATTGAATAATAATTTAGAAATAATAACAATAAATATGGTCCTTCAAAAAAAAACAATAAATATGGTATAAATAATCTTTATTTTTGTCTATATTTAAAATCAGACGAAATACATATTCTTTTGAATGGAACAATAGAACTGTTGGGTGAAAGTTTGGGAATTGGCGTTTAACAAGTTTGAATTTCCATTTCAGGGTAAGACAATTGATGTAGTTGGAAGGTGCATTCCCTACCTAATCACGATCTCTACCTAATCATGATCTTCTGGCGGAATCAAACAGTTGATAATATCTTCAGTTAATCTCAGCAACGTTACACGCATATCGATCCACTGGAACATGCTATGCTCCAAAAACATGATCCTCATGTTATTGTCGATCTTTAATTCCACCCAACTGAATGATATTCTCCCCTCTTCGAGTGTTGGACGTTTATATCGAACGTATTCCACCCTCCTTGTGTCTCCGGGGTTGACTCTTTGGTTGAATTCATTCAGTTGATCCTTGAGACCTCTTAACGTTAAGGCACCGAACCTTCAATCTCTGAGGTTCTCCGCCGTTGAATTGTGCATGAACGTCAAACATATCGGTCAGTGCTTCAAATCTACACAATAAGAAATTAAAAACAATCAATGAAAAACTCATTCAAACATTTCATCAAACATTTGGAGTGCAAATTATACACAAACCCTAAAAAATTTATAAAATTTGGAAGAAAAAAAAAATTTAAGCAATATAACTCTATTATAACAAGTATTCATAATATTTGTTAATAACATTTCAGATCTACAACATAACCCTATTAAAAAAAATAAATCAAAAATAAACTACAACTAAAATTATAAACATATATACTAACTAAAAATTATGACAATAGCCCAAGTGATTACTTACTTGTGATTTAGTGAAATTTTTTTTGGATGATTTGGTAGAATTTTTTTAGAGAGAGTGAAAGAAAATTGAAATTTTGAGAGAGAGAATGATGAAAGAGCGAGTGTCTGGAAGCTTGGTTCTGACTTGAATATGTAACGAATGCAGCGGCAGTTAACAACCGCTGGGGGCTTTTAAGGAATTTCCATGTGTTATTAGAAAGTATTGTATGTCAGAACAACAATTTTCGAGTAGTTTTCCAAACCTAAAACAAGTTTGGGCCTTAAACTTTTGGAACAACCCAAACTTATTAGAGTATTACTTTTCCAACCCTATAGAATTTTAGCACGCCCTGCATTTTTTTTCAAAAATGCCCTTGAAGTTTCCGGATTTTATAATCCGGAATGGTGTTTTCCTTTGTTAAAGGGTGAAAAATGAGTTACGGATTTTTCTGGATTTTGTAATCCGGAAATCTAAAAAAATAGGGCGCGTTACATTATTTGTTCGGATTACATAATCTAAACACCCCCTAAACACCCTTTTTCAAAGGAAAAGCAGTTCGGATTATATAATCCGAACTCTATCAGCACAAAATTTAAACATGTTTGTATCATGAATAGTCATTTTACGGAACAATATTAATCTTCCTAACTATCATCCTTCTGTTTTAAGTCATTGTTACATGTTCTTAGTCAAAAATCAGGTTTTCGGGCTACTTGATCAGAAAACTTCTCCGAAAAATCAGAAAAAATTCAAGGATCATGACCCCTTAGAAGGGATTTCTTACAGGACTCCGCACCTCAAAATCTAAAATTCCATCGTTTAGACCAATTTTTCATATTCTCAGAAAAATCCGAAAAAACTTGCATTAGTTTTATTTGATTTTTAGAATTTTTTGGTGATATTTTTATATTTTTATGATTTTATTTGATAGATTTTTAGTATTTTTTACTTAGTTTTTTTGATGTTTTTATTTGAGAGAATTTGATGACTGATTATACATAAGAATTGTGCGGATTATAAAATCTAAAATAGTAAACATGAATCCCTGCACAAGGGCATTTTTGGAAATTTTACAGGGGTAGAAGAAGACCATGGGTTTGGAAAAAGTAATATTTATTAATGCAAAAATAGGTCATTTCTCAAACAAATTCCACCTGAATAACCATTGACATCCCTAATTCCAATTCCAATTTCATACAATAATTGTCTACTGAAATGCATAGATGAAACCTTAGAGACGACGACGACGCTTGAAGAAGATGGCTCTTGACGCAGTGCAGCACAATAATTTCATCAATTAGCACTGCCTCAATCTCCGTCTTCACTCTCTTTCACTTCACTCTCGCACACAATTCGAGACAATCGTAACCGTTTTTCACACACTCCGATGGAGCAAATACAGAAAGGTCCTCTTCCTCTCAACTTGGACGCGCTTGTCGACAATACACCGGCGGCGGAACTCGTCGTCACACCGTCTGTTACGGTGGTTCCCGATCAGGAGCCGGCTCCGTTCATCGACGGCCTGGACCGCCTCAAAGATTACGAGCTCGTTGATCACATTCAGAGAAAGAAGACTCTTCTTGAAAAGTCCAGTAAGAATTTGCCGGATAAAGGTGCAAAACTTCGCGCTCTCATCAAGAGCTATGAAGATGAGGTTCATCGCCGGAAAGTTAACCCTCGTCCTCAGGTTCAGGTTCTGCTCCTTCCGATGTTAATTCAACATTTTTATTTTTTTAAATTTTTTTTTGCTATTGATTTTAGAAATTTTGTTAATCTTGTAATAATCTAGATTACTTGTTTTAATTGTTGTTTACATGATTAAATTGAGTAAAGTACCAAATTCGTCTCTGACTTTGTAGGACGAGCTTAAATAAGTCCCCAAAATTATAAATATTTCTAAAAAAGTAAAATTTATGTTAAATTTTACTCATTTTAGTCTTTTTGGGAGTTTGGGAGGACTAAATTGATAACAAGTAGTTAAAATAGGAACTAAAATGATTGTAAATGCTTAAAATATAAGACCCAGGGTCTGTTTGGATAAACAACTTATTTGATGCTTATAGCACAAACACTTGCTTATTTGCTTATCATGATAAGCGCTTATGTATAAGCTTACATAAGCTATTTTTATAGTAAATGATAAATAAAGTTAAACTGTTTGTGTATATGCTATAAGCTGTTTTCATAAGCTATCTTGGAGAGCTTATGAAAATAAGCTGAAAATAGCTTATGAAAAATGTCATAAGCTGTTTTCAAAATTTCTCCCGAACAATCTCACTAAACTTATGCCAGTGGATAAACTGAAATAAGTCAATCCAAACAGGCTCTTAAATAGTTAAATATAGGGACCAATTTGATAGTTTGACAGAGTCAGAGACTTTTTTGATATCTTGATAATGTCACAAACCTATTTGAGAGCACCCTACAAAGTTAGAGACTAATTTGGAGGACATTATTTGAAAGCACCCTACAAATCAAATTAAATTTTAGTCTTTATGAGAGTTAGGGAGGACTATATTGATAACAAGTAGTTTAAATAGGAACCAAAATGACTGTAGATGGATAAAATATAAGACTGAGGGTCTGTTTGGATAAACAACTTATTTTACGCTTATAGAACAAATGCTTATCATGATTTTGTATAAGCTTACATAAGCTATTTTTATAGTAAATGAAGTTAAATTGTTTGTGTATATGCTATAATCTGTTTTCATAAGCTATCTTGGAGAGCTTATGAAAATAAGCTGAAAATAGCTTGCGTAAAATGTCATAAGCTGTTTTCAGAATTTTTCCGAAACAATCTCACTATACTTGTGCCAGTGGATAAACTCAAATAAGTCAATCCAAACAGGCTCATGAATAGTTAAATACAGGGACCAACTTGATAGTTTGACAGAGTTGGAGACTTTTTTGATATGTCGATAATGTCACAAACCTATTTGAGAGCACCCTACAAAGTTCGAGACTAATTTGGTGGTTTACTCTAAACTAAATTCTATTGGTGGTTTTCTATGATTTCTTGATTTTGGACGACATTGTTTGAATACTTATGTCCTGTTTGATTGTTTATTCCTTTGTAGAACAGAAAGTTATTGATGTGGAGCAGAAGCCAAGACAGGCTACAAGCTCAAGTGCTGTTGGTGAGGGTCTGGTTTGTTTAGCGCTTTCTATAATTGCTTGACTTCAGAGTATTGCGATTTTGTTTGTTATTATACTTGGTAATTATAGGATTGAGTGGAGAGCAAATAGATTGATGGGGGTGAAACTTGAATATCACACTTGATGGAGTGTTGACATTTAAATCAGTGTTACTAAATGGTGGTCATGGTGCCGCCTTGGCAAAATGGCATGGGCAATTATTGGGCAACCGTCAAAGAAAATTTGTGAAGGAGTGCCTGCCATCGCGGTACCATAGGCCGCAATTGTATGTTTATATGGCAGATTTTTGGCCTTTGCGCTTTATTTCCTCGTCGACAACATTGGTTTGTATAAACAATTTAAATAAACATGAAGTTTTTTGTTTGAGTTACGATGGAAACGAATGGGAAGGGATTTGAAGGGAACAAGAGAAAGGAAAAGGTAGGGAAATATTACACCTTATTTGGAAGATTGTTTTTGTAGAGGATGGAAGAAAAATACTTACGAGTAATGTTTTCTCTGGTTTGAGAGTGTTACAAAGAGATGAGAACAGTTTGTAAATTTATTCAAAACCCTCCAAAATCTTTCAATTCTGTACAATTTTTAAGCTCGTTCATGTTAGATAGTTTTGGTTCAAAGAAGAAAAATAAACATCAACGTAAGGTGGCAGACTGGTCTCCATTCCCTTTCCTCATCCCTCTATCTTCAAAGTCCTCTTTTTCTTTTCCCATAAAACCAAATAGATCTCGAGTGTATATCAAATAAGAGTTTATGTGACAAACACTTAGCTTTGTTTGGGAGTTTTGAGGGAAAGGGAGGGGAAGGCTTTTGGGATAAAGGAAAATTTAAAGGGAAGTGTGAGTTGTCCCCCATAATTTGTATGAGATTTCATTTCCTCCATTGGACTAAAACCCTCCAACAACGGGGAACTAAAAAAAATGCATTGGGAAGGGCTTTGCAGAGTTTTGAATAAATTTTCAAATCCATTATTTCTCTTTATAATAATTGAAAAAGAAATTACTCACAAGTATTTTCATCCAACCCCCTTCAGAAATATACTCACAAAAAATGTGAGGGATAGCCCTGTCCCTCCTCCCCTCACTCCAAAGCTCTCGCCTCTCTTTCCCTCCAAATCCCAATAAAGCCTTGGGCGTTGTTTGGGTGTTTGGACAGGAGGAAATCACAGCTTCAGCGGGAGGGGAGGAGATGGAAAGAGAGATATGTAGAAAGTAATGGGAAAAATACTTCCATATTATTTTATTACTGCAAGATAATTTTCTCTCACCTTAAAAGAGAAAGTGTTTTGTAGAGAATGAGAAGGAAATGCTTGTGATTAATATATTTTTAATTCTGAGAGTATTATAAAATGATGAAAATGATTTGATGAATTTTTCTAGGCCCTCCAAAATCCTCTCCCAATACGTTTTTTGAGCTCCCCCATATTGGGAGGATTTTGTATTATGAAGAAAAATGACCCCCTCATTCAAGTTGAGATGCTATCATTCCTTCCCTTTCCTTCTTCCTTTCACCCAAAGTCCTCCCTCCACTCCTAACCTCCCAGAGTCTTAAGTTCAATAAGCTATATGCATTCTCAAAATTTGTTTTTATTCTAAAAATAAAATTTGGGATTGATGGGAATTGATTGAAGTGGGGATAGGGTTAAGTTCTCACAAGCTGTTTTTATAAGCTCTATTGGAAGTTAAATAGTAAACAACACAAGCATATCAATAAATGATTTATAAGCTTTTATAAAAGTGTATACAAATGTCAATGCCATCAAATAAGTCCAAATAAGCATATTCTCAATAACCCTTTGTGATTTCTCATAGAAATTCTATCAAAATCTCTTTCACATGTGTGAATTCGAGAATCTACTATTTTGAAAATTCAGTCATTGTAAAGATAATTTTAAATTATGTTTTCCTGCAAGTGTTTATAGAAAAGGTTTATCCAGGCCAGTTCATGAGATAAAATCCATTTATGCATCTTCACCTATAACAATTTAAGCTTTTGGAATAGTTGATTCATTACATTATTATATGTTAGTGATTCTTTGGTAACAAAAGGCAAAATATCTTGGACACAGTCTACCACATGTTATATTTGTTCTTTCTTGGAAAAAAGAGGAATTTTTTATTTTTATTTACTAGATTATGAATCTCAACATTGGAAACATGATTTTTGGTGTGATATATCTGTGAAGTAGGCTGCACTTTATAATTTAACTATATTTTGTTGTATAATAAGAAGCTTAATGCTTTTGTAGGTGTATCTAATTACTCAAGGCAGGAGAATTTGCCATCTTGTCCACAGTCAGAAGCCTCTTTAGCATCTAATATTATGAATAAAAGAGACAATAATGTAAGGTCCTTTGCATCATTTATAATATACTGTGCTTTTACTTTCTGTCCTTCCTGATATAATGTATCTGACTTTAATTTATGAAGCAGACTAATTGTACAGATGTTGATGCATTTAGCAACGAGATGCCACATTTCAAGCATTGCAACAACCAGACAGTACGACTCAACAGAGAACCTAAAAGAAGAAAGAGACGTCGATCATCTACAAGAAAATTGCCATATCAATGCCCTAACAAACTTTCCAAACGTGATACTTTTAATGATGATAAAAGGTGCCGATCCAATTCCACTTTATCCTTGCAGAACATTGCAAGGAATCTACAAAGACAGATTTCGAAAGAGTAAGAGAAAATGTTTTTCTTATGATTTTTTGTTCATTTCTTTAGCATCATTTAGTAATTCGGTATGAACCTTATTTATTCGATTTGCCATTGCTAATTGCTTTTACGCTAATATTGCTTTTCATAAAATTGATGGGTGTTTGCCATTGTATGATTTTCACAAAAGTTATGGTTTTTAATTCCAATCATTTTGAATAACATTATTCTGTGATTTTGTCATTGAAATATGGGAAATGATAACTTGTGCCCTTGGGGCATAAGTTAAGAAACCAAATGTAGAAGGTTTTTTTTGGAACTTGTGCATTTAATATCTTAAAAGTTGCAAAAGTTATACTTTCAATATAAAATTTATTTTTAATTTCCATTTTAAGCTCCTTAACTTGTGCCTTAGGGCACTAGGGCACAAGTTAACACGACCCTTGAAATATTTACCTCATTTGGTCACTTCTCCATCGCTAATTCACTTGGCACATATCTTTTGCTTTTCATAAAACTCATTTAGTCACTCATCGTTGTAATTGCAATTTTGACTGCTTATTTACATGTTAGATTTACCCCATGCCTGGGGTATTCCTTAGTTCATAAGGTTGTGTAGCTTTTTATATCTGGGGATGGGGTTTATGGTTATTGACTGTAAACCATATGTTTTAGTCCCACCACTTCCAGTGAATTTGGAACTTAGGACCCGGAGAACCCAATGCTTAACCATTGAGGTAACTCTTGAGGACTAAAGTTTCTAGCTGTTCTTGGCAATCATAGTTAATGTATAGATAATATCCATATCTATCATCCCTACAATTTAGTAGTTATGCTTATTTTAATCATAGGGGCTTATAGGAATTCTCTTAGACAATTCGAAGTGTTTTTAAGTGTTGGCACGGTATATTGGATAATTAGAGTAAGATTTATGAATATGTATTTTTGCTGTCTCAGCTAATGAAATCAGTCTGCATTTTTTTAATTGCTATTGAGTTTTCTTTTCATCTAAATATTTTCAATATAAAAGAGATGAGTGCATATTAAACCCCTACGCTACTCAGGCAAAAAAAGAAAAGAAAGGAAAAGAAATATTTTTTTTGACAAAATGGTCATGAATGGCTATTTATCCCAGGATCAGTCCATCTACGATTTTCTCTATAAGAAGTGAAGTATTACTGTATTATTTATTACAATTCTGTTCCGATTCCTGTTCAAGATCGTTGCTACATCATCATTTGCAAAGTAAATCATTGTTAAAATTTTTGTTGTTCACCCTTCTCTTCATAATCTGAATATGGTGACATATAGGGGTTGTTGTTAGTTTTAGTTCTAACCAAGTAGGAAGGATAATGTCAGATTATTGATTCCATTATTGATATTGTTATATTCTTGTTTTCTTTTTCCCCTTGTGGTAGTAAGGGTGCATTTCAGACAAGTCAATCAGATGGCTCAAGGTCCAGGAAGGTGTGTTTGCATAGCTTATAAACTTTGGTAGTTGTAGTTGTTAGTAATTTAACTCTCAAGTTGATTAGTAGTTTGTTGATGATATTATGATTTGACACATATTTCTAGCTTCCTTAATTGCTCACAAGTGATATGTTATATATGACGTGTTCTAAACAGGGTCAAGTTCAACCCATTGTTCTTGATGTCGACGACGACGATGAAGACGACATTGAAGACGACGAAGATGACAGTGGAGATCCTCATATTCTGGAGAAAACAGAAAATAAAGTTCCTGAATAGTAAGGGAATTTCGATTTGATTTGATTTGTATATCTATTTATGATTTAGAATAGGCCATTTAAATTCAGTGTTTTTGATTGTCTGTTTCTTTTCAGTTTGAAAGAAGCTAAGGTTTATTTTCCATCACGGTAATTTTAGAACATTGTCCTTCAACCATAATTTTCTATGTCTAGTCTGTGTTGCTTGACCTTTTAACTTTCCTTTATGATGGCTCAGAGATGATCCCGAGTGTGTTGAAATTTGTTACAATGACATGGAATGCCTTGCTCCTGAAGGCTACTTAACATCAACTATCATGAACTTTTACATACGGTAAGTCTATTTGGCTCTTTCTCTGCCTTCCTCCTTGCACACTCAGTTTTTTTTTTTCAATGAAGAGAAAAACACAATTTTGGTGCCGCCTCTTCTTACCTTCAAATTCTTAGAACATATTTTTGGTTCTACCACCAGTCCACCACTACGGCCAGCACCACCATATTTCACATTAGAAGGAGTTAGCTAATTGGATGAAATGACACCATTGTATTTTATCATTAATCACTGCTGGTGACATATCATTGAACTTCAAATTCTTTCTTCTTAATGGTTTTAACTTTAGTTTTATTAAGTCTTCCTCTACCGCTAACTATTAGGCTGTCTTTCATTCAATCTACCCTCCATTTTGGCCCTTCTAGGAGTTTTATCCATACATGACTAAATCAGCTAAGCTGAGAATACCATCTTTTCTTCAATAGGCATCCTATCTTGTAATGTGTGACCATTCATCCATCGTAACATTCTCATTTGTGCACATCGACCTTACTTTCTTGTCACCTCTTAACTAATCTAGACAGTAATATATAAAAAAAATATTACTACCTCTACCCCTATATGGAAGACCCTCTTGACCAATGCACAAGAATTAAGAAAAACTGTTTTAACATTTAATTTGTTAACAATGTACACTCTTTTCAAAATCATCCTTCAATTGTTGAGAGAAATGAATGGTCTCTTCTCTCCAATTTAATTAGGGGTATGTGTGTAAACATAATTAATGCATCTTGTAATTTAGAAGGTCTTATAAAAAGGGACAATTTATTTTACTTGAGGGTCTTACATATAGCGATGGATGTAGTATTATCAATGCCCTTTTTGTTATATAAAATTATAACACTTTCTATACATACACACACTTGCATGCACAGAATTTTGCCAGCTTTTTGTTCTCAAGCCTATAGAACTTATGCTTTCAATTATATGACTGAGCATAAAGCTGGGCTTGAGCTTGGTTGTTCAATAACATGAGTATCTTGATCCTTTTCTGAATTGAGCTTCAATATTTAACCAATAACCGAGCTCATTCACTTCAATTTACTGTTATTGTCTACCAAATTATTTATGTTATCAAAATTTTAGTCCCTTTTGGACTGGTGATGCTAGAAACTGAATCATTCTGCAGAACCGTTGTAGTACTTGGACATATTTTGCATGTTTAGTTTTTGAGCTCTCTACTTATGGCATTTTGTATTGGCTAGATATTTGCAGCAGCAAGTATCTCTGACAACATGTGACTGCCATTTTTTCAACACATATTTCTACAAGAAACTTAAAGAAGCTGTCTCCTGCCAGGTACTTAATCATCCTCCTGCAAGTTCATAGCTGTAATCATGTGCATGATGGAAATTGTTTTCTGAGGAATCAAACTCTTATTCATTATGATATAATGCATTGTTGATTTTTCCATTCCAAACGTTGCAAGTCATTTACTGAGGACTGACTTACTACAGGTTGAGAAGTTTTTCTGCCTTTTTTGTGTTACTGAATGTGTATTTTGTTTCATAATTTGGAGGTATACTTTGATATTAAGGTTGGCCCAAGAAGTTTTCCTTTGGCACCAGAAACTAATATTTGTACATACATATGATCATTTTTGGAAATTCTTTTGGAATTTTTCATTTGTCGCTCTTTTGTGCAATGTGTAGGTATTTAGGAAAACTGCCCTTTCTGCATTGCAACCTTTTAGGTTGTAAACAGTGCATAACGGATCTTAAAGAGAATGTGGGATAAAATATACTATGAGAATAGATTTAGTAATTAGAAATTTGATGATGTGGTATCAATGAGTATCAATGAAAGTAGTTAAAAAGGTTAGAGGGAAACTGGAGAGAAAAGTAATATGAGTGATGATTTAGAGTAGACAAATCTACACCCAGGGTCCTTCAATTTAACAAAGTTTTAAACAGGTCATTTATCTTCTTTTATGTTTTTGTCATATTAGTCCTTTATCTATAAAAATGTTTACTCTGCTGAATCAACTTTCATTCTTGGTTAACTTCCGTTACAAATTTCTATACACGAGGGGCCCTTTAATTTAATTTAAAGTTTTAAACCGGTCATTTATCTTCTTTATTTTTTTCCCTTTCAAATTAGTCCTTTATCAAAAATGTTTAGTCTGCTGGAATCGACTTTCATTCTGAGTCAACTTTTTTTTTACAAATTTTCTATACATGAGGGAGCACTATCTCCCCTCACACTAGAATTTCCAGTTTTCTAATCAATTATTTGAAAGCTGTCCTAAACTGATCCCATCCTCTTATTTATATAAGGATGAAAGCAGCAATACAAACTAACAAAAATAACTAAACTAACTAACCAGAAAAACAAAGCAGAAGCAAATACCTTCATGAAGGCCTAATTAATAAACCTAATACAAAGTTAATCCCTATTTTGATTTATATTTCATTCTATATTAAACCTTTGAAGCCTTCAGTTGCAAGAGCTCCTGCAGCTCTTTTATCTTGTATAGCAGACGGGTTCTTGGTTTAGTGTGAAGATGCTTCTGTTGTTGCAGTTGATTCTCGTGCCTCCCTCACATTTCCTTCTCTTTGTACTTCATTTGACATAACCTCTAATTCATTTCCCATTGCAACATCTAGGAAAGCAACAGAGAGACAATTTTTTCAAAGTTCAGAAGGTGGTGGAAGGGTGTAAATCTTTTTCAGAAGGCATATGTTTTGATTCCAATACACCAGGAGTAAGTTTTCTTCATAGCACTGAAACTTTTGTAGATTTTAATTCTTGTAAACGTCGGGAAGTTATTTTTGTGCTTTATTTTAAATTCTGTGATTAATTATTATCTGATCTGAAAAAAAAAAGACTATCACATATTAGAGAAGGGCATCCCTTGAAGAAACATTTATTCATGTTTTAATTACTTAAGCTATAATTTCACCTCCTTATATTATGTTTCGACTTTTAATGAAATTAAAATTGGCAACCTGGTGTGGGAGAGCTCCCGCCATGACAAGCTTCAGGGAAGGGACAAACCTGGTGAGGGAGAGCTCACCTTGCATTTGCCAAGCATTTGCAAATAAACTGATTTTATGACTTGAACATGTCATCTTCTGGTTACACATAGCAACAACTTTGCTTGTTCTGCCAAGTAGGGGTGTGCATGGTTTACAGACCAAATTGGACCAAATTTATGGTCCCGTTCAGTTCTCAAAAATCATTTTAGTAAAAACCAGTTATTTTTCAAAATCAGTTTCAATTCAGTTCGGACCCAGTTTTACTATAATTTTCTGGCTTGTAGAATTTAGTTTTTTTGGTAGAAATTGCTATGTAGAATGAGACATTGGGCTAAGGTGTGAGCGCATGAAATTAGCTTTTAACTGTAATTGTTTCTATTTTCTTGCATTAAATGCAATCATCCATCACTGTGAAGTGCTTGTAATCATTATCGTCCCTGTTCGTCTTTCTTTTCTATTCTATATCATTTCTTATATTTTTGACAAACTTCTATCCTTTCTTCTACATGCAACTATAACCAATCCATCCTGTTTACAGTATTTCATTTCATAGTACGTTTCTCAAGGAGTGTATTTTCTTAAATTTTCCATTAAAAATAAGATTATCTTAATCTTTTTAACAATTAAAAAATATTGAAAATTTACTAGTCCTTTGAGAATTTTTTCCCTTCGAATACAAATTTATCTCAAATTATTAGATAAATTGAATTAATTTTGAAACTGCAAAGGAACTTTGATGGTAAAGAAATGGATTAGAGTTCCAATTTTAGGATTTTAGGTTTCCTATTTATGATTGGGTTTTGTGTATTATGTTTTGATTTCAAAATAAAACTGATGAGGTTTTAAATTTGGCTCTTGAGGTTTCAGCTAATAAATTGTTTTTAAAAAGCAGTTTGGTTCAAAACTTTATTAAATGGTTCCCTGTTTAAGTATGGTTCAATGCGGTTCAGTTCACAGTTTGATATTGTTTTCTAAACCATTTGAACTCCCCTAGTGCCACAGCTCCCCTTTACTTATGATGAAATCAGATTAAAAATATTTGTCCTATTAAGTTCAATAATGAGCAACATTTGATTATAAGTGAGCATGATACTCATGCAAATCCACTAATGAAACACTATCCTTATTGTGCATTTTCATGGTGCATGCCTACCATTTGGCATGCTCTATTGTTTATCTTTTTACTTTTTTTTGTATTTCTTCATGTGTAATATGCGGGAGTTCTAGTGCACCGGGCTGACCCTTTTTCTTTTTTAATTTTTAATTTCATCTCTTCTTCTGTAAGGAGAATGGATCAGATGTAGCGTAGTCAAATCACTAGTGGTAGAGAAAGACCTAGTAAAACTATATGAGAAACTATTAAGAAAGATATAGAGATTAATGAGTTGGATAGAAATATGGTATTTGATAGAACATTATGGCGTTGTTTGATCCATGGGACAGCCCCACTTAGTGAGATAGGGCTTTGTTGTTGTTGTTGTTGATCTCTTCTTCTACTTTATAGTATTATTCTTTCAAGAGTATCTAGTACAGAAAAGCTGGTTAGAATAATGAATTAATCATATGAGTGGTTAAAATATACATGTTTATACTTATTTGTGTGTGCTTTTATTCTACTATGCACTTCCTGCCCAATATTTGCATATGTTTTATATTTAAATGCCCAGAACCTCTACTCATATATGGATTTATTGCTTGTGATGTTTCATGTGTTCAGTCTTCATTGGAGTTTGATCATTATTTGTATCCCGGACAAAGATGATGAATCAGGACCGATCATACTTCATTTGGATTCTTTGGGTCTTCACTCGAGTCGATCAGTTTTTGATAATATTAAAAGGTGAGACTAGAGAATTGGTTTTTTTTTTTTAGAAAATTATTCTCAAAAGCAATTGTCTGTTACAATCATCAACATTTTATTATATTACGTTTAAAAAAAAATCATTTTTATTATGTTGCATTTTGAAAGGATATTGCAAAGTTCTGCTTAAGAACTACTACTTTTATGATATATAGAGTTTAAAGCACTGAACTTGATAATTTAGTGACTTATCCTTTGAAACTTGATCCCATAATCTAGACTCCGTTGCTTAATTGTAAGAACGGAGTTTGATGCCGGTGAGCTAACCACTTCACCACTGCATTCTGTTGAAGTTATAGATTTTAGATAAAGGAGTAGAAAAACAATAAGAACTTTTAATATTGAATATGATAGATAATAATTTGATTCTGAGTTGATAAACCGATCAAACACTAACCCAATTTGTAGGGGGATAAAGATTCCTAGGATATGTTTGTTATAACCTTTTTCTTTAACCGGCCCCCTAATCCTATATAAATAGAAACATCTGAAACCAATAATAACTAAGCATTAATTTGAAATCAATCCTACAAGACAATCTAAGATACTCTTAAGATTAGAAAATGATCGTAGGGGACAAATTAACTCTTAAATCGAGAGGATCTTAACCCCAAATTAAGATACTCCTACATAATATCTAGATATTTAATATATTCTAACACCCCCTCTTCAAACTAAAATATTGTTTTGACCATCTCATATCCATCTTTTATCCGACGTGAGACTCTTTAACAGGAAAAAATTGTTCCTGTTTACTTGTCATTCTCAAAGTTCAATACAACAGTTATTATTGTTTTGTCAATAATGCCCATAAGTATTTATTGTAGAGCGAAAAATAGATGAAATGAGATAGTAATTTATTAAGGGTATTAGGGGATGTTTGTTTCATGGTTGTAAAAATTATTTTTAGGAATATGGATGTTACATAGATGGATTCCTATGGGTGGGAATAAAAAATATCCCCATGAAGGTGGGAATAAAATTCAAGTAATGACCCAGTAAACTACCCATATGCCCCATTTTTACAAATTATCCAAGGAATGTGATAAAAATTAACCAAACACATTTTTTAAAAAGTAACCGGGATTAAGATTCCCATTCTTATTTCCTGGGAAAGTTATTCTTGGGAATAAAGAGGAACAGAGGAAGTAATAACCAAATAATATCGAAACCAATAGAAACTTATCCCAGGAGATAAACTAAGATACTCTAAAATATATCTTTAATATATTCTAACACATCTCAAGTGTGATAATTTTTAAATCAAACTTGTTAAGCCAGGTAAGCATATGATTTGAATCCCGTAAAAACTCATTTTGTATTATTTTGGTCTTTGTTTTAACTGTCTGACTTTGAGCTCAGACATTTGACTAGGTTGATCCCTAGTCTAATTCCTAAAACTTTTCTTCTTAGTTCATTTAGCTTGGTATGTTCTGATGACTGTTTGTAGGCATTTATCTTTGATTGAAATATGGGACTTAATGATGTCAAATAATTCTCTGTAGATATTTGATTGAAGAAAGGAACTATTTGAGTCGAGAATGCGCGTCTTCAGATGTTCCAATGGCAGACAGAATATGGAAGAGTCTTTCTCGTAGAATTGAAACTCAAGTCATTGCCGTAAGTTTCTGCGCTGTAAATCTAGAATCATGTACTGCTGATAGATTGGTATACCCACGTTAGTTGTCTGTAGATGATGTATCCTATTCCACCACCTGTTAAAAATGAATGACCTTATGCAATAGATGCCTACTCTTCAACGGATTGTTTCTGTCCATAATGAAATAGTTGCTGTTTGTGTTGGAATTTTGAAGACTTTCCCCGAGTGAATTACATTTGATGGATTGAAATCCATCTTTTGAACTTGTTAGGTGAACAGCCATAAAGCGTTTTGACAGCTTCAAGAAAAAGCTCTTTCAACCCTAGACTTTTATCATAAACTTGATGACCATGGACTTTTATGATAAACCCTAGCATTTTCATCTCAACAACACTAATTTTTTCTTCTTGCTAGCTTTTAATGATCTGGCATTTTATTCCATACAACTGGTAGAAACTTGTATCTTATTAGTGAAGATAGGGAAGAATTCCCTTGGATACAAAACAATGAGCAGAAATTCCAGCTTTTGCCAACCTCTCAAATGCCCAAAGGCCACAACTATTTCAAATGAGAAGATAATCCCCTCTCTAATCCCTCCTTTTTATTTATAGACCACATATTTTGTTTCCCCCAACTATCTCTTTGAATTACCGACTAACTAACCAATTAACTAAATTCCTAATTGACTAACTAACCAGTGTTACCTATCAACAAATTTGCAAGTCTATTTTGCAGTAGATTTCAAAATATTGTTGAATAACTGTGTACTTTCCAAACCCATTCCACCCATTGATGCTTGGAAAAATAGATGCTAGGAAAGGAAGCAGGAAATTTAGGTAGTTGTTTCAGTGGGCATAATGATTTTTATTTCTTCTTAAATTTCGAAATTGTGGGGCTTCCACTACTATAAATGTCACATTTTTTATGCTGTTGCTCCAGGTTCCGCAACAGAAGAATGAGTATGACTGTGGTCTGTTTGTACTTTATTTCATTGAGCGTTTCATAGACGAGGCACCCGAAAGACTGAAAAAGAAAGATTTAACAAATAATCAGAGGGTAATACATGTTGCTTTTGTAGGACTATTTCATTCCAAATAATCAGTTTTTATTGATTGTGACTTGTCGATTTACAGTTTGGCAAGCGATGGTTCAAACCTGAAGAGGCATCCAGTTTGAGAGTGAAAATCCACAAGTTGCTTGTAGCAGAACTACGTAATTCAATCAAGCCTGATGGCATCGTAGAATCTTCTCCGTTATCTGCTGGCGCTGCAACTGAATGCATTGAGACTGCCAAGACAGAGTCGTCTCTGTCCTCTGCTGGCGCTGCAACTGAATGCGTTGAGACTGCCAAGACAGAATCTTCTCCGTCATCTGGTGGCGCTGCAACTGAATGTGTTAAGACTGCTAAGACAGAATCTTCTCCGTCATCTTCTGGCGCTGCAATTGAATGTGTTGAGATTGCCAAGACAGAATCTTCGCCGTCATCTGCTGGTGTTGCAACTGAATGTGTTGAGACTACCAAGGACTCTTCGATCGAAGATGGCATCATGAGTTGCAATTCTGACATAATTGAATGAACAACTTGTCGATAGTCCATATAGTTGATGTTGGTGCTTTTTACCATGTACAGACACCGGCTGAATAACCGGTAGTTTTGGGTAGGAAGTTTCCTATGGTTTGATAAAACAGTCCATACAAGAAATGGGGGATGGCATTTTGTTATGATCAAATATTTGGTCAAACCTGTCCAGTTTCAAACCATTTCTTGTGAGTTAGGAGTTCCTTCTAAATGTATAGGAAACAGTACACAGAACTGACGACTAGAGATAATAGGATTAAATGTGAATCTGCGAGAATTATGTACTTATGATCTTTTATGATTTCAATTTTAGTTGTCTTAATTTCAACATGGCATTTGGAGTTTATATGTGGAAGTATACAGCGTTTTGTGGCACCCGAAATATTGCCCATTTTTTTAACGTGCGCAATGATGTGAGGTTTGTATATTTCATGTAGGATGAGTTAAACACACTATCGCAACTACACAAGAATAAAAAAGTTTTGATGAAAAGAGGGAAGTGATTTATGTATTTCTTCGTATTCAGCGTCATAATTTATGTATTTCTTCTTTCAAAATAGTCATTTATTTTGTAAATGTTTACACTGTCGAACTAATTTTTATCATCAATTCCTATAATCAATACTTTTCTTTTAATATCATCAATGTTTGTATATTCAGCGTCACTCTATGTTAGCAACTCCTCTACCTATGTCAGCTCCTCTGCCTGTGATATAGCAAAGGCGTTATTCGGGTATGGGAAAGTGAGTTCACTAACGACTGTCTTCCACTTCTTTCTTGCAACATTGATGGCAGATATACATGAAATTCAATGTAGCAACATAGCTTCTTCATAATTCAATGGATCTGCATGCAGTGTAAAAGACTCATTTTGGTCCCATGATTCGCAGCTTCACCTCTACCTACATTGTCACACTCACTGAGTTCCCTTGTTCCCTCTCTATAGAGGAGAGTTTGTTCTTTGTTTCGAGAGATCCAAACCTCCTTGGTGGTTACTTTATTAGTCACTCGCAACTGTTCTCATTATCGTGGCTTGCGAATCTAGTAGTGAATCTGGATAAAAATTTGATCAAAGGTTAGATTTATCATGAAGTGCTTCTCATCAGTTGCGGATGAAGTGAACCAAATAGTTAAAATATGTCGTGCAAATCACAGTAGAAACTTTGCAAATGAAAAGCATGTTGATTTGATTATTCCTTTTTGAGAGAAACAAACTTAATGCATTTCATTAATTAATAATCAAGGATTCAATTCATGATGGGATATTAGAATAAATCCGAAAACTAGTTTCCGGCAGAGCCGCCTTAGCTAAACTATGAGCAACTCCGTTTGCTTGTCTCCTAATGAACTTCACATCAGAGTTTGTAAGATAAGTGTCTAGCAAGTGTACACATTTACTAATTATCACACTAAATTCCGATACACCAAACTGCTTTTCGTAAATGTTGTCCACTACCATCTTGAAGTCTACTTCAAAATCCATGTTCAACAACTGCAAATCCTTTACCCATTCCATAGCCTTTAGTAGACCAAGTGCTTCCCCAGTATCAACAACAATGATGGGGGAGACCATTCGGTCCGAGCTAGCACAAAAACCCCATTTTCGTCTCTCATGCAAATGCCTATTCCCACTTTGTCCATAATTTATGAGAAAGAGGTATCGACCTTGCATTCATAGCTTCTAAATTTCCGAAAAAAAAGGCGTCGACATTGCATTCCTAGCTTCTACAAAACCGCATCCATTTTTTTTAAGATGATATTTAAAGTTTTAAAAAGACGATATTTTTTTTAATTCTTTTCTTAACAACCAGAGAAGAGGAATTTGTAAAAGAAACTATTAAAAAATTATAGGACAAAACAACTTTTTCACAAAGCGTGCAATAATTTAGCAGCCTGATGAAAACTTGCTTAGACTTGATAAATAAATACATTAGGAACTATTTTTGACAAAAAAACACATTAGGAACTTATAAATTAAAACAATCCACATAAGTTTTGCCAATATTTGTTCAAATATTAAATTAACTAACCAAAACATATAATAATTAAACACAACAATGCCCCTTTCTGGTCATTTCATGCAAAAGCCCACCAACTTCAGGAATTTGAACCCTCCACGTTTATAAAATTAATCAACTAATTCCGAAGTGGAGAGGTACAAATATGGGAACGTTGATTATATCTCAGCTCATGTATTGTCAGTATGCTGTCAGCCATGGACACTTCATTCCATCCCAGTTTCAAAATGAAGTCATATGTACCTTATGGAATTCATTAAACTAATAGACCGATTTGTAGCTGAAACCTTATAAAGAACACGTTGAACTTCCAACCGCCATTTGGAATTGCTGAGGTACACGTAGCATTGGAGCTTGAAGGGTGCCGGGCTTGCCTAACTGACCACATGCAGCCATCTGATCATCGCCTCTACTCGGTCTTAAAAGTACTACACATCCTGCCTCAGCTAGCATATTTCGGAATTCAATCATCCTTTCCTCTTTCGTTGGTCTGAAGAAGGACCCACTATGCGGATTGAATGAGATTAGATTGATCTTGCAAGGGATGCCCTTTACAAGCGTGATTAGCCTCTTTGCATCTTCATTGCTGCATATATATAAGTTAAAGACGAAAAAACTTATTTACACAAAAGGGTACATACATCATCAACAACAACATCCAAGTCTTATGACATGGAATGTATCATAGATAGAAAATAAAAGAATTGCAAGCATTATGGCATTAACTACAATAAGGAAAGCCTTTTTCACTAGTTGGGGACCGGTTATGTAGATAAAAAACCATTGCGTATCTTTGGGCCTTGGAGAGCTCTAAAACTGGTCTAGTCTAAAACAGTATATTTTCAAATTTTAACCTCTTAACTTACATTATAAATATACACTACACTTCATTCAAGAGAAAGTCATATGCTTTCACGGCTTTTATTTATTTCTCCTTTCCATTCTCCAAATACCAATATATCATCCACACACAAAAAAATTTATTGTGACACCATATCTACAATATTTGCAGTAAGCACATCTAGAACCAAGATAAAACAAAAGGACTTTTAGGAAAATCTTCTACATCCTTACCGTGTTCTCACACTAGCCGTGACCCCCTTGTTCATATATTTTCTTGCTCAAATTAAGCAATCTTCTCTCTCTAGAGCCTACAATAAAACCACTTTAGTCGTGACCCCCTTTACCTGTTTTTCCTTTTTCATGGTTGTTCTCGGCATAAAACTAAAATTTATCATGCAAGTCTTTTGTTTTAATCTCTGCTCAATTGCTCTTAAACAGTATGACTTGTGAACTTAAGCCCCATATAATATGTGTAGTTTTATATGGCATATTTGTTCTTATAGATGGGGACTTATGTACTCATCCACTCATTTGTCATGCTCTTAGATTCTGTGATCTCGCCAAATAACTGTGAGCCATGTTATACCTTTTTCCCATTCTTGACAATAGCCTGCTAGCTATAGCAGTGTAGCTGAGAGGCACCTGGCTGTTAGTGCACATGCAGTACTAGAGCAGTAAATGCAGTGGTCGTAGCTGATGAGATAGAGGCCAAACTAGTGGTTGTTGCGGCTGTTACAGTGCCATACCTCTATGAGATTGAAAATAAAAATTTAAAAAAAAAACCTCAAAATTTAAACACAAGGCCTCTTTTATTGGGGTATTTTAAGTATTTTGAAACTAAAATAAATCATAACAGCAGTGGTCGGGACTTCTAATCTCTCACTGTCTCACACATGCTATCATGTTCCATCCTCTAACTAGTCAGTCTCACATATAGTTGAGTTTTTATCTATGTAGTATAAATTACTCCCTCTGGTCTCGTATATAAGCAAAAGTAACTACTTTCACACCCATTATGAAAAGTAGTTAGTCTCATTTAATATTCTAAAGTAAATAAATAAATAAATAAATGCAACTGTATTTTTCTGAATTACCCCTTATAGGAACTTGTTCCATGATAGTAAAAGGGTTATTAAAAAATTAAATCTAAATTAGTTAAAGGGTAATTAGATAATAATAACATTAAATATGATAGAAGTAGTTAAATGTTGCTTATATTTAAGATCAACAAACATAACTTGTTTGCAGCATACTAAGCTTATATTTGAGACTGGAGGGAGTATATAAACTCTAAGTTTCACAATAGCAGTCATCACTCTATCTGCTACCTCACTGTAGCATTAATGGGGTCGGCCTTTACGCCCCACTATCTGGGATTTATAAAACTGTTTTTTCTCGTAATCCCTTCCATATTTCGATTCGTATATTACCTAGTCCAACTATATATTTACCATCAGCCATCCTTTTCAACAATTCCATTACCTCTAGGTAGAAAGTAGAAATTTAATCTTCCTATCAAGTGTTAAGCCTGTAAAAAATCTACAAAAACTTGTGTTCTTCAATAAGTAGTTTGTGCAAACAACTCTTACACATTTTTGTTCCTACACCACTCCAATTTCGATGACAAAAACCCAATTTTAAAGACTTACACAATCGTTTGTCATGAGATAAGTTCAACACTTTAAATAAGCTCTTATAAAGTCTACAAACACTCCCTATAGTATAGGATCATTTATGCTCAAATTCACGCATTATTCCAACTCAAACTCCTATATTTGTTAAGGTAATCTATGCACATAAATGACACATTGCTACTCTACAAAGTCATTTGTGGACAAGATAAAGATCATTATAGGAATTATGTATATAGGGCCCAACATATAATTTTTTTTTGTAAGTTTTGCATGGAAAAGTATGCAGTTCTCAACTGAAACACAGTCTTGTCTTTGGAAACATAACAAAAGACAACACAAGACAACACTGGGAAAAACTGTAAAATCATTTATGCAAATTTCAACTAAAGCAATAAATTGAAAGAAGTTTTCCTAACCTGTCATTTATTCCTTCAAGCATCACATACTCAAATAGAACCTTATATTTGCGTTTGAAGGAAAGCTCCTCACGAAGTGTCTCAAGAAGCAAGTCCAGTTTATACTTTCGATTTATAGGCATGATCCAGTTTCTTACCTGACATAATAGATGTCAGTGTGATCAATCCTCTGTCTATTATTGCTCTTGGCTTTTCGTGACTACTTCTATGGATCTCTACCAACAAATAGCAATAAAGAAATAATTTTTACCTCATCAGTAGTTGCATTCAAACTAACAGCTAGTGTACAGTTGGATTCATGAAGGAAACGTCTGAGCTGCGGAACAAGCCCACTGGTTGAAACAGTGACCTTGCGGGGGCTGAAATGAAGCCCTTGGTCATGCACCATAATATCTGCAGCTTTAATGACATTATCAATGTTATGAAGAGGTTCCCCCATGCCCTATAATAAATGTATAGCAACTATTAGCTTGCGATCAATAAGAAGGAATTTTCCTCCAATGCATGTAAAGGAGAAAAGTGTTGGTTATATATTTTTTTTAGATAATAAATGTTTGTGATTAAAATAAAATATATACACATCTATAATATACAATAAAGTAATGAAAATCCTCTACATGTTCTAATCAACATTCAATAAGTAGACACCACACCTGCAGTTCAATTTCATCATTATCTTCCCCTCCCCATCTCTAGCACACATGACAATTTAGTAAGCATCAATGTAATTGAACTTATAGCTCGAAGTCTAGAATAGTATGTTGTGTACACTCAAGGTGTATTTAAACATATAGCTAAAAAGGCATCCTTGCCCCAACAAAAACATTTTTTAAACCTATATCTACAAGCTATAAGTTCTAGGCTAGGCTTATCATAGCTTTCATGTCAGCCTTGTATAAGTTATTTAAACTTACATGGTCAACTCAACTCTAGATGAAAAAAAATATTATTTTATTGATTATATAAACTAAATTAATCGGTCTATCACACCTAAAAGATTTTTTGAAAGACCAAAGTCTAGCCTTCACAGCGAAATGTGCTTTTGAAAAATTCTTAACCTAGTTTATCAATTAAATAAGTTTGTCCTAGCCTAAGCCTAATGTGCGCTACGTCGGGCAGTCTGGCCTATTTTCATCCTTATAAACAGAAGCGGCATCTGATTTGCTAGGAACAAAGTAGAAATTGATATACAACAAGCTTTAGAATTCTCAGTGCAATTGTTGACCTACCATAAATACAACATTGGTGATGGAACCAATTTCACTCGTGAATAGCCGTCTTGCAAAAACAGCCTGCTCGACTATTTCTGCGGCAGTAAGATGTCTCTTGAGACCCATTCTGCAAAATTACATTGTATGAAAAACATGCAGTAAAAGTAAAGACGGTGTAGCCACTGAATTGATCAATATAGACAGAAAAAAAAGCTTGCCTTCCTGTATAGCAAAATTGACAATTCATGGCACATCCAACTTGACTGGAAACACACACAGTAGTCCTGCCTGTAACACAAGGTATGACAACTGTTTCTATGACCAGCCCATCATCCAATGTGAATAAAATCTGCAATATTCTGTGAGTTTAAACAGTCAACAAAAAGACTCTCCAGAAACGAAATTAAAAAAATATAAGCAAGAAATGCATGTAATCTTTAAGCTAAAAACCGAAATATAAAATGTCATCAAGTAACCTCCAAGGTAAACAAAATAGAGAAGGATAATTTCAACCTTCCTAGTGCCATCAGACGCTGCGTGAATTTCTTTCACAGCAAGTGCCTTGAAATCTGCATGTTCACTCAACATCTGCTTGAAATCTTTGTTCAAACCTAAATCAGGAGACAGAAATAACAAATAAAATTACATGAGTTATTAGTCAATTCAAATTCCAAAGTTTAAAATTCATAATTAACTGTTCATTATACTCAGGAGAAGGATCTGAAGAACCAGTGCATTAACATTAGAGATTGATTAAACACTACTAGATACTTGTATTAAAAAAGCAATAGCTTTTAACCACACTCAAATACATGAAGGAGAAGAAATCACCTTCCAACTCGTCAGTATGATGTGCCCAAATGTTGTTTCCATACATACGTTTCCATAACATCATGGCCTGGCCTGGCCTGTATCCATGTGATTGAACCCATTTCTGTATCCATTGACCACAAAAATAGGAGTCAAAAAGTGGAAATCAATATACACAATTTTATATTTTATTCTGTTCATGACATCTTCAACATGAAACCAAAGTAAGAAACAAAAGAACAGAGAATTAAACTCCTAAATATGAGATTAAACGTGTTCAAATCCTCAAGACTTCTATAGGATATAACTAATTTGTAAACACCACCCTGACATGTAAAACTAAACAATATTTTTATGACATCTTTTTCACACAACATTTTTTTTACTAACTATTGGGAAAAACCCAAGTTCCACATCAGATAGATAAGACTCTTGAGAAGAGTATATAAAGAGGAGGCAATCCTCACCTTACAAGCCGGTTTTGTAAGGATGAGTTAGGCCCCAAATTTCAACATGGTATCAGAGCTTGTCGAATTCAAGGGCCGCCTAAACCTATTCACGCACCAAGCCCAAAGAGTGCTGGGCGTGAGGGGGGGTGTATTGGGAAAAACCCAAGTTTCACATCGGAGAGATAAGAGTATATAAAGAGGAGGCAATCCTCACCTTACAAGCCGGTTTTGTAAGGATGAGTTATGCCCCAAATTTCAACATTAACTCATTCAAGAATCTAGAGTACATTTAAGGACAGCCTCACTAGCTGATGAATTTCTATAAACGAGAATTAAGTGTCAGCCCCTAGACCTCATGTTCAATGGACCGAGCTGCTTAACCCTAATAATACACAATACATACTATTAAAGTTAGCACAATTTTTTATTGATAGTAATATCTTCATCCCTAAATATAACATCATTCAAATTACCAAATACATTTATAAGTTTTTCCTCAAATATCCCTTGCTAATACTATTAATTTGTCTTTAGAGATGAAAAAGTCAGAGATCTACTTTAAACATAAAAGAGTATTTTATCAACACCCCTATAAAATCCATATGCAAATTGAACACATCAAATACACTGTCTATTTTTCTACACAAAAGAGACTTAGACCCTGTTTGGATAAATATTTTATTTAAATCTTATAGCACACGCGCTTATCATGATAAGAGCTTATGTATAAGTTATTTTCTATGTAACACCGACACTTCTGATAGGTGTGTCCGGTGTCCCACATGTGTGGATATCGGACACGACATGTGATTACGTTCAATTAACTCTTTTTTAAAAATATTCACCGATGTCAATGTGTCGGTGTGTCCGTGTTTGTGTCAATGTTTTATAGTTCATTATTATTACTTCATCCCTAATTAAAAGGGCATGTTTGGATTGACTTATTTAAGTTTATCTATTTGTATAAATTTTGTGAGGCTGTTTGGGCAAACTTATGAAAACAGCTTATGGCATTGTGTATAGGTTGTTTTCAGCTAATTTTCATAAGTTCTCCTAGCTTATGAAAACAGCTTATAGCTTATACAAAAATAATTTTAACTTTATTTATCTTATACATAAGCTCTTATCATGATAAGAGAACATAAAGAAAAACGCTTATGAAAAAGAAAACATACTTCAAGTTCAGAGTAAGTCATCCCTTTAAGAAGCACTTTTGAACCTCTCGTGGAAACTGCAACATTATTTCCATCTCCTGCATGAAACAAAATCAATAAATCAAAAAACATGAACAAAAATAAAAAAATATATTAAAAAAGATGGATATTGAAAAATAGTGACCAGAATCAGATAAGTTGAAGGTGTGGTCAGCGGAGAGAGAAGGAAGAGATGAAGCAGAAAGGAAGCTACGAGAGGGAGTGGTAAAAGAAATAAGAAACGGCGAGGTTTTAGTGAGAGAAAAGGGGATAATGGTTTTGTGAAGAAGAAATGTTGTGGAGGAGTTTGTTAATGCGTTCGTCGCCATGCTCATCCAATTCATCATCATTCTCACTTCATTGCCTCCTAACACACCCCAAATCTCTCAATTTGCTTACCACAGATAATTTTGTATATTTTAGTGTTTAGTGTTTTATAACACGCACATTTTAAGACGAATAACACTCGGGTGTAGAGTTCAAACTTTCGATGTCTAAATTTCGGACTCAAGTTCATACATGTTATAATGTAATTAGACCCTAACCCGTAGGATGCACGGTTTTTTTTTTTTTTGTAGAGTTTCATATATAAAATATTAAATTGGCTATATTATTAATCCTAAAGTTACATTTTAACTCAGAAACAATCAAACTAAGTGACAATTAAGAGTGATTGACATGCACAGTCTCAAAAGAAGCAAATTAACAACATTTAGTTTGCATCAACAAAAATTAATATGGAAACAAAAATGAATATGGAGTCAAAGTCATTACTTTGCCAAAACAAAGTAACGTTATAGTCTACTATGGTGATTTTTGCAAATAAAAAGTCAGAACAAAAACTTCATGTAATATAATATAGGAGAAATAAAGAGACCGACAAAATTACAGGAAAAAGTGAAGTTTCTAATGAAAAAATTATCATATGGATCAGTCAAATTATCTACAATTTTAAAGATGCAACTTTAATATCGTAACACGTCGTTAGCGTACAAAAAAAATATATAATAATAAAAAAAAACTACTATCAATAAAGGTACCGCTAATAATAAAAAATAACTGTTATGAGAGAGGAAACCGTTAGGGCGGTTGGGGCTTTAAAAAAAAAGTCTTAGTCATGTATTTCATTTTTGGAAGCAACAATATTTCAACAAAAATAGAAGTGGCATAGTAGTTATAGTTGTAAACTGTAAGCATATGGTACCTGGTTCAATTCCTTGCAAACTCTTTTTTCATAAAAATTACTCATAACCACCAAAAAAGGCGGGATCAGGATTAGGGCAAACTTTTCAGAACTGTTTAACATTTATATATATTAAGATGTCCTATTACTTTTCAGAGACTCTCACTTATTTAATTTAATAGGTGAATTCTACTATTAGATTATTTAACAAAAAAATATTTACAAAGATAAATTGGGTTATTGAGAAATAATATTTTTAAATATGAATTAGTTTGTTTAACCAATTTTCATGTTCTAGTCTTACTAGTGCCTTTATAGGGGAGAGGTAAATGCAAATATTTCTATAAGTACTATTTTAATTTTATGGTTAATTATTGAATTTTATTTTTGTCATGAAAATATCTCATTCATTGCTAATAATAAGTTCAGAAAGTACAATAAATGAGACTGGTTCTGGGACAATCCTAACTCTTGTAATATACGTGAAATAAGGAAATCGCCCCTAAAAAAATAAAGCAAAATTCTACATAAAATTAGACATAAAGCCCAAAAATGTGATCTAGAAGTCGACTTTTTTCATGATTTTTTGAGGCATGCTTGCTTGGGACATTAACATAAGGCCTCCCATGTAAAATTAGAATTCTCCGACAAGTGACAGATTGATTATGATTTTTCAAAATTTCAAAAATCAAAATAATGTAAACCTCGACCTATAAATCAAATTTTGAGTCGATGATTTTTTTCAGAGACCTCTATAAAAAATACATAGAAAAGGTCTAATTATTTTTATAGCATTCATGTGCCAGTCTGCCTGTTTTTTTATTGTATTCTGTTGTGTGTATCTATCTATCTATATATATATATATATATATAATCATATAATTTAATTCAATTAATTTTTTTAATATTTATATTATTTAAAATTACTTAAATTATTCAAAAATTATAACAAAAAAAGTTCAACTAAAATAGGTAGTTGGTTTTTCAAATTACCTATAATTATGGTGTTGATTTGAATTTAAATTAAAAATTAAAAAGGAGTTGAGTTGATAAGGATAAAATAAGAATAACAAAAATTCATCTCAAAATATCTTATTCTCTTTATATATAGCACAAATTTTGGACATTCATGAAAATACTATACTGTTATAGAGCCATATGATACAGACGTGCATAAAACCATTTACAATGGTGAAAAACATTAAACAACACTCAACACCCACTTTTCAATTCTCAACACTCTACATCATTTTCTCTCTCTTATTCAACACTTATTCAACTTTTACCTTCTCCAATGATTTTTCATTCAACACTCTACTCCACCACCTTTTATTTCTTATTCTTATTTAATTTTATATTTTTGTTTATATAATTACATAAAATTACAATTATCGATTATAATTAAATTAAAATAATAAACACTTAACGATTTATCTTTTAGATTTTTGTAAAAACAAAATTTTATTTAAATAATTTAATTTAATTTCACTAAAAAAAAGATTAAAACTTCAAAAGAAAAACTAATAGAAAGATAATAATATTAAGATAGTGAAAATTTTTCGTTTTTTTTTATTTTCAAATCAAATAAACCAAGTCTCTATTTATAGACAAAAAAAAAATCCTGAATTTTGGTATAAAAAAAAAAGGTAGTGTTAACTTGTGCCCTTAGAGCACATGTTAAAGAAGCCAAAAAAAGAAATATTTTCTAAAATTTTGTGCACTCAATTCATTAAAAAGTTAAATATTAAATATAATGCACACATTTCAATAAATTATTTCTTTATTTGATTCATTTCCCAAAAAAAAAAATCATTTGCAATGAAATAATTGAGTTTAAATAATTAAAATGAGATAAATCCAAACAGTCAATCAGGAAGCGCCACATGTTATAACTTCTCCACTTATCTCTTCTCTCTCTGCGTCACTGTTCTTCTCACTCGCCCCTGTCGGCGCGTGATCTACACTCGCTCTCTCCACCAACCGAAACGCGCCACGTGGCCCGCAGATCCCCCACCTTTTCAGCATTCGACATGTTGACTCCATTCATCACCTCTCTCCTCCACATCAACTTTCAACAATTTTCAACAACCTCATTGCAATGGTTCAACATATTGAAGGTGACTTTCAATAGGCTCATTGTAAATGATCTAAATAAGATAAGGTCATAATAAGCAAACAATTTATTTAAATTTAAATAATACACATTTTTCCGAAAGCATGCCATTTATTTATTTCTTAATAAAAGAAAATAAATCAGTTGCTTGGATTCAAAAACATATTGGCATGGGAGGAGCAGCTTCCTCAATTTGCGACAGTCCATGTCATATCATTCTCAAATATCCAATGACACACTTCAATTTGACCCGGACCAAACCCAAGAGCCATGAATGCACCATGGGTGGGACTCCAAGCAGTTGTATCCAAGTGACAGATCGCAACACCATGATTAATCTTGACCTTAGACTTAGGGTCCAAAAGATTTGCTTCATAAATTCGAATATTTGGCACCGAATGACAATAGTATAGCAAGTAAGGAAACAAACTTTGATGACAAGACACTAACTCCGTAACGTTCCCACCATTTACCTCCCTTACTTGACCTACCATAACATTGTTGTTCGACCCATTTACATTCTCAGTGGACCGAACCGTCACATTACGACCCAAAATAGAAGTTGCAAAGTCAATCATGTCCTCAAGCGAACCTACACAACGCTTGATCTCACCTTTACTCGGCGCCCTTTCACACTCACTCAATGAGTCCACTATCATCTTTTCCATAAAGGAATTCTTAGACACATTGAAAACTTGCTTCATATTGTTCAACTTAGAAGATGCAAAGGGCAATTTGGCTAAAATGGAACGGGGCAAAAACGACCTAGACGGTAACTTATCCCTTATATCTGGCATAGGCATAACAGTCCCTTCCTTTAACATCCTTTCGCGGAAAAACTTACCTGGTTCAACCAAGTTTTTCACCAAACTGGTAACGGTGTTAGTTGAAGAAGGTTTAGTGTAGATGCCGAATGAAATACCTCTTTTGGCGTAATCTTTGAAGGGGTTAGTAAAACCGTAATTGTCGAAGCTAAACTTCTTATCTAAATCAACTTCTTTACCATATCCTTTGAAAATGTTGGTTCCTAATCCTTTGAGAACGGGTTTATGATAACTTTGTGGATTTATGTCCGGGAAGCAGAAGAGGTGCGCGGCAGAGCAGAATTCCGGCAACTTTGTGGATAGGGTGTTCGCGGCTGCGTGTTTTTCAAAAGCTGCTGCTTCAGTGGCGCTAAGCGGTGACGCCTTGGAGAGGATGAAGGATGGTTTTGGCAAGTTGTTTGTGATCACTCTATCCCAATAGCGAATTACAAACGCCTTCGGAATGAATGAGTTTTGCTTTTCCTCTTCTGCATAATTCACTGCAAAACCAACCTGCATTGATATAAGGGACTAAAACATTAAGAATTCAAATTTCGAAACATATTAAAATAAATTAAAATAATTATATATCTAAGATACACTAATTTTAGGGTAAGGTTAAGATAAAATGTACGTAGTATTCACGCATATTGGACAAAATAAAAAACTAAATTATATATGCTTACAGTGAGTGTGGAAAGAAGGATGGTAGTGAAGATAAAGAGGGTGTGAATTATGTGATTGAGCTGTTTGTGCATTTTATTCGTCTCTGGTTGTATTTGATTTTTGTCTATGCTATATTTCTTCAATATTTTCTACTAAGATCAGAGTGAGAGAAAAGTATAGGAGAGTGTTGCGGGTTTTTTGTTGTTGTATGTAATACTAATTTATAGTAATTCCTCAACTCACATTTATACATAAAAAAAACAACTTAGTCTATATAAAGACTAAATACATTAGATATTTAATGAATCTAAAATATTATTTTTTGTTTATAAATATGATCGGGGGAGTATATGTTTTTGTATTATAACTTTCTTGACACGAAAAATACTTGAGTGGACATAAAGAGTTTGGGTAGAAATTTGGAAATAGATAAAAAATACATATTATTTAATTATTTAAAAAATGTACATTACTTAGTTTTTGTCTTTCAACCATTTTCAATTTTTGTGAGTGAGTCAAAAAAAATTTACAACACAAAAGTTTCTCCTATCTGATTACAAATAACTTTGGCATCCGTGTAGAGACAAGAACATGGCAAAATTGTTGTCACTGTGATAATCAATGCTGAGATTGAAACTTCAATATTCTTTCATGTCATTGCTGCACTTTGATGTTCACATATCTTCATGCAAAACTCAATCTTTCTTTTGATATTAAAAATAATCTATACTTTATATAAAAAAAAAAAAACTACTCATTTCAGCACACTTTTAGGTTGGACTTTTCTTTTCAAAAATAGCCTTAATTTTAAATACAAATAGTCATTTATAAAATAACACGTGGATTAGCAATCCATGTCACTAATCGTTCACGTTAACCCTTTTTTACCTCCGTTAAGCAAAGATCAAACTCACAAAAAACTAGCATAAAACAAAAACTCATATTACTTTTTTATCTGCCGTTTTTATGTTAACATCTGTGTTGTTCCCCTCAATACAACCGACAAAGATTGCAAGTATTTTCATATCCCTTCCACACAAAAAAGTATTTCCATATTATTTTATTAATATAAGTTACTCTTCCTTAGCCTTTGATCAATTGTAGCAAACGTGAGAAAAAAATAATGGTAAAGATTGGACTTTAAATCCTCTAAAAAAAGATTAGTAACAAACGTGAACAAAAAATAATGTTAAAGATTTGACTATAAATCCTCTAAAAAAAGATTAGTAACAAACGCGAGCAAAAAATATTGTTAAAGATTGAACTTTAAATCCTCTAAAAAAAGATTATGACTCAAAATATTTTAGAAAAAGATTTGTTAGCAATATATTAAATATTAATAAGTATGGTTCTCATAGTTCATAGTTTGTTTCCGCATTGTTTAGTTTTTCTTAACCTCTCTCAGCCCTCTGCATCATAATTCAGAATTAACCTGTTAGTTTTTTTTCGTTTTCTTTTTCTTTCATGTTACAACTAATCAAAGTCGATTAATTTTATGGATTATTTGACTTTGTTTGTTTACAAGTGATTATGATTCAAATTGTTTACGATTAATTTTAAGGATTATTTAACTTTACTGGTTTATAATTGCTTATACAAACTATGATAGTGTGGCTTTTTTTATATAAAGAGAACCTGGTTTTTTTTAATTATTAAATAAATCATTATTTTGTTTAATAAATGCAGTATAGCTTCAGCAACATAAGTAACGTGGTGCCGATGATAACATTGGAAACTCTATCACTCAACTCCTTAATGCTTTCTACGTGATCTTTGTTTTCCCACTCTTCTCTTTTGCTTCTCTATATTTTTCTCTTTCTTCTTCATGTCTGATGAACCTAAACCTTACTATCAAGACTTTATGCTAGATCATAATTATTATCAGAAAATAGATCGAGAATCTAACATGTACTAATGTGAAAAACAATTTTCGACCTTTCATAACTTAGATTCATCACAACCTAATTACTTTGATCCATCATCTTATAATATGAGTTTCACAAAAAGTTTACAAGGAGGAAACATGGATCAAACAAACATAATAAAATAATCACATACGTTTTTATTTTTAAGGAAAAATAATTACATACGTTAGCGCAGTTGAAAGAGCGGACAGGCGGACAAGATAGTGTCCGTCTTTCCGCTATTATAATATAATGATTTTTTCTAACTTGCATGAAACTAATGGAGACAAATAATTCCTTCAAAAAGAAATGGAGACAAATAATGTCCAACAAATATTCAATGAACGGTTAATTCGTTCCATGGTGAAATTAGAATTTTGAAGTTTTATAACATAGTTAAAATAAACTCGTAAATTCCAATTGTGTCCCAAATATAAATCATAGATGTGGGTATATATCAAGGTGCTAAATTTCTTTAAAAAAAAAAGCAACTATTTTATAAGATAGTTAAAATAAATTTCTTTAAAAAAAAATCAAGGTGCTAAATTGTTTTAAAATAATAATTTAGGTGTTAAATTGAATTAAATTGGAAAGGAACACATTAGCATTGACATGTATAAGAAGGAAGGTGATAGAATGTAATTGATTTCACAGAAATAAATAAGATTTTGACCATACATAAAACATGTTATCATATTTCATCATCATTGTTTAGCTTATTTAACTATGTTTTTGTTTGGCTAAAATGCACTTTTGGCCCCCTATGTTTGGCTCTGTAGCAATTTTAGTCCCCTATTAAAAAAAATCATTTTCCAGCCCCTTAACTTCACCCCCTTATGCAACTAATAGGCCCCCTCTAATTTTGACCCGGTCAAAGGCCACTTGTAATTTAAAATAAAAAAAACAAAAAAAGAAATTAGAAATAATTAATAGCCTTATGATTAAAAATTAGTGGTCAAGATTAAAAGTATTCACATGCTCCCTCTCTTAGCTAATTTTCCCTCCTCCATTCATTTTCTTACGTTCTCCAGAAGAACAACACCAGCAACTCTCTCACACCCTCCTTCATTATTTGTTTCATGAGACCACAACAAGTAGAAGGAGTTGGATATTTAGAGGCAACAACAACAAGATTAAGAGATTTTTAACTATCAATCAAGCTTACAGTTTTTACAGTTGATCCAACCAAAACTTGCAATGCCTCAGGAATCCTCTTCTTGAAACAAAGACCATCAATCACACAACTGCATATCACAACATCAGGTTTACAACTATCATCTTTCCACATTCCGTTGAACAACTTCAAAGCAGTTCCCAATTTCCCTTTCTTAGTCATCACCTTAAT
>Ga0315914_1000938_pt1 | contig 41166 bp, 42 predicted proteins | sample MpolenodulesMG_FD_203920 | JGI IMG/M metagenome (GOLD analysis project Ga0315914, IMG submission 203920) | Medicago polymorpha root nodule microbial communities from Los Angeles, California, United States - elongated nodules | ecosystem: Host-associated > Plants > Roots > Nodule | place: USA... | reverse complement strand
CATTGGGGGGTTAACTTTTCTTCGTAATACAAAACCCTCCTCATTTGGGGACTAAAAAATTGTATTGAAGGAGGTTTTGGGAGGGGGGGTTCTGGAGGGTTTATATGAATTCTTCCAATTTATTCTATGTTGTTATAATATGTTTAAAATTAAAAATATAGTAATCATAAGCATTAATTTATCATTCTCTAAAAAACTACTCTTTAAATTTTTTTGGAAGATTTCTCAATTTTCTCTCATATTTTCCACCCCTCAAAGCCCTCCCTTCCTTTCCCCTCCAAACTCTCAAATAAATCCTTAAGGAACTAAGAAGTTAAAAGTTGAGGGTCTTTGAGTTTGGGTGAGATTTAGAGAGAAAAATATGAATTTTGGAGAACCAAGAGATAGGGTTTTTGGAAAATGGCTGGTGCCTTTTGAAGAGAGATTCATGGTTTACGAAATATGGTAAACACATGAGATTTTACGTCTTTGTGAGCAACTTGGGTGAATCTTAGGAGACCAAAAGAGGAGATCCTTAGAAAATAAAAGGTTAAGGGTCGATTTCTTTTGCAGCTAGATTCTAGCGTTTGAAAACACACATTGGGTAGTGAAATCGTTGAGGCTCTTTGTCACGCAAATAAATTTAAGAAATGGATAGAAATTAGGTGTGCTTTTGAAGAGCTTGTTGAAGTTAACTTCTTGTAACTCCATTGTATCTTTAAGTAAATAAACTATATATATCTACATAAGATGTCATTCTTCACATACTTCCAAACACTAAGAATGCGACATTCTTCACATACTTCCAAACACTAAGAATGCGACATAAATTATATAGCAGCCTCATTTGTCTTCATCTATTGATTCACATAAAATCGTTAAATTTATACTAAGAAATAAAAGAAAATAAAAGAGAAAGCTAGAAAAGTATGACAAAAACATTTGGCCAATGTGCATGATAGAATAACTTGAATCCATGTCCTACAACGTAAACCTATGAATAGACAGACGAGGCAAAGGTGTCTTAAGAAAGACAATAAAAAATCATACTAAGAAATAAAAGAAAAGAAGAGAGAAAATTGTATAAGCAGGACTAAAACATTTGGTCAATCTATACAATAGAATAACTTGAATCCATATCCTGTTACATAAATCAATCAATAGTCAAGACACATATGAAGATTAAAAAAGGAAAAGTGGCAAACATAAATTAAATGATTTTCTTTAAAAAAACGTGAAAATGAACCAAAATGTATGCCACAAACATTCATCACCGAATTGCAAATCATACATTTATACACATAATGATCACGTATAGAGCAATATACTGATAAAAACTAAAGACAAAGTCACATTTGAGATGATAAATTTCATGTAGAGACCATGAATAAACTAATTCAAAAAATATACCGCAAATAAAAAAAAGACCGGTTTTAAAAGGATTTTCAATAATAAGGTATGAGAAGAAAAAAAACTCAACTATCAAAAAGGCCATCAACAAATAGTTGTGAAAAGGAAGAAAACCACTAAAACGAATTATTAAATATGAAATAGTACATCTTAAGAATACATAAGACATGCATTCAAAAAGAAAAAAGAAAAAAAATGCATAATACATAATACATACAGTTTAGAGAAGCGTCACTCGCATAAAAAATTGACACCATTAGTAATCACATGTTTCTCTTTGTTTTCCCGCGATTTCCCGCGCAAGTACCGGAGCAAAATCTCATTTTAAATACACATTCGAGAGAGAAGGAAAGAAGAGAAAATGTCAGGATCCGGAACAGCAACAGGTTGTTACAAATGCGGCAGACCAGGTCACTGGTCACGCGACTGTCCTTTCACCGCCCCCAATCCCAATCCCAATCCCAATCCAAACCCTAACCCCAACACCACCACTTCCGCCGCCGATCCACCATTCAAACCCTCCGCCCCCAGATCCGCCGTCGAAAAGCCCAAAAAGCCTCCACGTACCCGTCCCAAACTCACTCCCGACCTTCTTCTCTCCGATGACGGCCTCGGTTATGTTCTTCGCTATTTCCCTCGCAACTTCAAATACCACGGTCGCGGCCATGAGGTTGTAATTAATTCCATCCTTTTTCTTAATTAATTCTTAATTCACTTTCGCTTAATCTTAACCGTAATCACTTCATTTTGTTAGGTTCGTGATTTGGGTAAGTTGCTTGACTTATATTCTGACTGGCACTCTCGTTTGCTACCTTATTACTCTTTCAATCAATTTGTCAATAAAGTTGAGAAAGTTGCTGCTACAAGACGTGTTAAGGTATCATCAACGTTATTATAATTCTTCAATGCTTTTTCTTTATGTTGATTTTCAAGGTCTATTTCTGGTATTGAAAGGATCTTTGATTGTCATTCAATTTTATGAGTGTGCTTGATGGTGATAAAATTGATAATTCATCAAATATTCAGATGGACTGTCTTCTAATATGCTGCAAAGCATAATACTTTTAGCGATTTTAGTATAATCTAGTAGGTTTAAGCAAGATTAGTGTATTGATAAGAATAAACTTTATGGTAAATCTACCATTGCTAGTGATTGCTAAATTTCTAGCATAATGTCAGAAGGTTAAAAGTTTGGTGGATTAGAGATCAGGTTCCAAAATTGAGTGTAATTGAAATGAGTACAAATATGATTAGGGGCCTAATAGTTACTTGACCACCAATAATAATAAAGCTTAAAAATCAGGACTTTGGCTGCAACTATTCTTTTACTCGTGAGTCAACTCTAGGAGACCACCATTGTCACCAATTGCCGTTAAAAGGGATTAACTGTGACGGGTGCTTGCTTGTTATAAGAAGTAGTTTCTTGCTGTTGAATATGCATGTTAGTCTCTTTTATGCAAAGAGGATGTGACATTGACTTCTTAAATTTATGAACTCAACATCTGTGTTTCCAGAACTATTTTCCATTAATCATCTTTGACTAATGCTTATTTTTCATTCAACTTGTACATGCACGATACAAGTATATAAGTGTTCCAATTCCTCTGCTATGTTTTTATGCTTTTATACACACACATTGATATGCTTTGCCATTGCTCTGTATCTCTCTCTCTCCCTATGGCTTTATATCTGTTGAAAGAGTGTGTTTGTTGCATACTTGCATGTCCTTGTTCAAACTTTGTGTTAACATTTATTTTTACATCCTCTAACCAGACTAGCCTTAGAGAATTAAGAGAAAGAGTTGCAAATGGTGGGGATCCATCAAAGTTGCGTGAACCACCAGTTGTGGACGACATCCCAGATGGTGAACAAGGTAATCTACTGTCAATGTATTTGCACTTCGCTATCAAGGTCTCAAACTCAAAATACATCACTTGAGTTTGAATTAATAGTTGTTTTCTTAGATCCATGGTTGTAAACTTAGAGAACAACATCCTGTAGTGAAGTTAGTCTAGAAACAGTTATAAACTCAACAAGTTAACAATGTCGACAAGTACCATTTATTGAATTAATCACATGTTATAAAGTTGTTCAGAAATATCCTCACCCAGAACACCTTCCTCTTAATTTTCCTTTTTTCAATTGTATGTGAATTTTTAAATGTTAATTTAGAACCAACAATTGACAATTTGATCATTGAAGCTCACTGGCTTATAGGTAGACAAAATGAAGGAATGCATAGATTTTGGAAAACTTCGAACTGATTCATATTTCAAACAGGGTAGCCAACTGATTCCATATAGTTCACTGGAATATTGCTATAAAGTTCGACCAAAAGAACTAATTAGATTTTATTTATTTTATTGACTTTATTAAGTATCTTTGCTGAGTATCCCTATATTGGGTTTTGCTGTATCTGCAGAAAATGGGGAAGCAAGTCATCAAGAGAATGAGATGTTTGCAGAACCTGAAACTGTTAACGACATTCAAGAAGATTTGTTCAATGATATATATGATAAAGCTACCGAAGTGAGTTTAATTTCTTTTAAACATTGTTCTTTTATCATGTAAGAATATCTATTTGTTTCTCTGTTAAAACACATCTGAACATTTTCTTTTGTGAAAGGAAATCTGTTAAAACACTTTTGGTAACTTGTCTTCATTACATGACCATTCTCACAAATTTGTGAGTAATCTGAACTGTTTGGCAAATGTTTAAGTCAGTCAGATTTAGTTTTTATCCTTATCCAGAAGTGTGTTATTAATGATGCAAGGGTAACATTATTCTCTCAAGGCTGTTGTATTCTCACAAATGTGTGAGTAATCTGAATTGTTTGGCTAATGTTTAAATCGGTCAGATTTAGTTTTTATACTTATCCAGAAGTGCGCTATTAATGATACAAGGATAAACATTAATCTCTCGTTGTATTCTTTCAGTAGAGACTATTCGAACGTCTGGTTTTACTTATTTTTCTTTCCTTCTTAAGTCTCTAGATTTCTTGTAATTATTCCTTTGTTATGAAGTCAGCATGTAAGATGCCATTATCACTTCTATTTAGTGATAAACCAAATCGTAAACAAGGATCTGATGCGAAGTTTGTAACGGTATTACCTTCTCTTTTATTGCAGGAACCTTCTCAGCCTGTGCAAAATGTGATTTCTGTGAGTACTGATCCCAAAAGCAGCACAACTGAAAAGACATCAAATGAAGTCCCAAATAATGGAACCAGTCCGTCCAGCAGTGCTGAGATAACAGCAGAGCAGAGAGCCCGTATGGAAGCAAATAGGTTGAAGGCACTAGAAAGGCGTGCAGCCAAAGCCAGCATACCACAGTCTTCCTAGCTTTGATATTCATTGTAAATGAAAATATTATCATTATCGTTCTCTCTACTTGTTTAGTTTACTCTAAATCCCGTGATTTAATAGTTGACTTCCGGTGGTCTGGCAGATATGAGTATTTTATATGATACATTGCAATCTTGAAGATTGGCATGTTTCGAAAGTAAATTGGTTGGTGTTAGTTGATTAGCTTCATTTTCTGAGTTTAAATATGGCTTATTTGATCACTTATTCAGGCACTTTTATCCCTATTTAGATGGTATGATAGTGAAAGTGTCGACCACTTGAAGTTGAATGAAAACTGAGGGAACCATAAAGGCATACTACACCTACATTACACATTACATAACAATACAAACAGCTGAACCTCCATTTAATGCATAAAAGAACTATAAATCAAGTCTGGTTCTTTAAGTGGTGTTGATTCTGCATCATTTTTTAGAGATTTTGTTTAATAATCCTCTAGAAGTATTCCTAATAGTTCAACCAAAAAATATTTTAAATTGTTCGAAGAAAGTATTAAATATTTTAATTATCTTTTGATGGAGTATATTTTTAAGTTTTTTTAAACATCAAATATACCTTCTTATTCGTATCAAATTCAATTATGCAGAGCAAAAATCACATTGCTTGAACAGTTTTATTTTTAAATTCCCAGAGTTTCCTCACAAGTTGGAATTTCTTTGGGATACAATTTTATTATCTGGTTTATTTTTTTGCAAAAAAAAAACAGAACAGATATTGTTGTAACCAGTGCTTGATATAATAGTATATATCCACACCAAAACCATATAGGGCATGGATTTATTAGATGGGATGACACCCTAGGACAAAAACAAAACATCTATTATTTATGACAACAGGGATACATTGTTTTGGAATCACTGTCGGAACATGTTGTGAACTGAACTCTGAAGCGAATCACTTCAGGTTGGTTTACTGTCCCTTGGGATAATACTGATTGGCAATCAATGTTTTGGCACAGGAAAAGGACCATACTGTATTCCATCTTCATTTCCCACAATTTTCTAGCTGAAGTAACCGTAAAATGAGAAAATGAAAAATGAGAAACAATATCTGTTGAGAAGTGCACAAACTAATCATATCAAATTTCTTTGACTCCAATGATAAATAGAATAAACAGTAGTAAACTTAATTTGGTGTAATTTCGTTCATCGAGTTAATTCAAGCTTAAAAACCTTAAAAATAATTTTTATTTTGAAATGATAGTGGTATATCTTAACATCTCAAAACTGTAATGTCATTCATTCAATTCTCAGCTTCCTAAGAAAAGAATCAAGTTTTACATTGAAAGAAAATAGATGGTAGATGCTTCATTGTTTTTGGTGCTTCTACCAGTTTTATAGAACCTGAATCCCTTACGCTCAAACCAACACATACGTGATACATGTTTGTTAAATGGCACATATACATTATGTTCTTCAGGTTCCTCTTTTCCAACGAAATGAAAACAAATAATGTTAGCAATCTCAAATTCTATTTTAATTTATACTTAAAATGAACCTGTAAAATATAACTCATAAGTCATATCATATCCACTCAACACTTCTACCAAATCCTACCTTGATTTATTTAGTTTAATTATAACCATATTCTGTCAAATGCCTTGATGTGGATTTTGACATCTAAAATAACCAAAATCAAAACTTAAAAATTTGGTCATATATCATGCTTCATTCATCACAGAAAAGACATGACTTCATTCTAACAATTTTGAGATGATGTACAAATAATGGAAAAGAATAAATGACTTCATTAAGCCACCGCGGTTTCATCTAATTTCACTCTTCTATGATTTCTTCTTCGTCTACTGGAGCATACCATTCAGGACACCACTTTGTGTTGTTCAGCCTGTAGTTCAGGAGAAGTTCCTCATCTTGAAGAGCCCTAGTTGCAACCAAAACAACAGTTTTTAGGGTAGTGGGAACATGCGATTCATTATTTCTTGGAACTCTAGATTTGAACCAAAAACTGCCAAATCTTTCCGCATTTTCTTCTGCTGCATTTCCAAATAATACATTAGGAATATAAGCTCTCATGTCATTTTCAATCAATGGAAAGTCATAAGGGCAAATCGTGACATTTGGAAGCATCCCTTTTGAAGGGTGATTAGCAAAATGTGCCAAGGCTAATGGATTTCTACGCTCGAGTACATCATCACTATCATCTACCATTTTTCTACCGTTCCATGGTTCTTTCTCGTCACCTCCGCGACCCCAAGGTTGGGCGTCAATGACATTCCCGTCATGTCTTGTAATCAAATAGGGGTTCTGCTCATCAAGATATCCAGGAATATGATGATAATAAGCTGGAGAGTAGACTACACCAGGATAAAAAGCTACCACGGCACCAACATCTACTACACCATCTAAAAATAGACCTTGGCCAGCGTCCTTGTGAGATATTTGAGAAGGTTTAACATTAAGCTTGTAGCCAAGTTCGTCCTTTAGTTTCTGTGAAAGTTCAGCTTGGCTTATCGGTCTTTGTTTCGGGACACCTGTGCAATACATCAATAGCAAATGAATAGAGTAAATAGGCAACATTTATAAAATTTGACAATAACATTTCATAGTCGATGTAGAATAGGTTATATTTAACCAGGATTGTTAGTTGGTGGGTCACACACTTACCATTGGCAGATCTAAGATCACTATGTTGAGGTAAAATCTTTGTTTGTTGAGATAACTCGAAGGAGACGTCATTCTCCTTTTCATTTGGAAGGAAAACTTCATCCATAAATGTGCAAAATGCTTTAATTTGAGAATGAACATTTTCTTGTACTACCATTTGTTGATCAGCAACAGAGGCTTTGGTGGCCATTTCAATAATCTCTTCTGCGTCTGCTTCACTAGCATTCTTCCCCAATCTATTGTAGCTGGAGATTCAAATCTTTACATGAGCAAAACATGTTAAGATGTTAAAATTTTAAAAATCATACGCACAACAAAATTGAAAAAATCGGCATCAAATATATATAAACTTACAAAAACATCAAATCGATAACAATTTCTTGTGAAATCATATAATGAAGAGCCCAAAAAAGCCGCATTCATCCTCACCAACCACAAAAGACAATATTAGCCATATATTTTATTAACATCTAAAGTGATATCCAATGGTTCTATAAAAGGGCAATCTAAGAAATGGTCAGGTCCATTGTGGATCAATGACCATGTCCATAACATTCCGATCGGTTAGAACTTGGGGGGTTGCTCAGTTATAAATATGAAAATCTCGGAATGTTATCTGTATGGCTGCAACTTCAATCGTATTGACAGTTGACAAAGGGGATTGGGAATGGCTGCAACTTAAATCATATTGTTTATGGCTGCTAAACTGAGGCATAGAAAGTTGAGTTTAACAGATGGGGATTGGGTATGGCTGCAACTTCAATCATATTCACAGTTGAGTTGACAATGGCTAAACAGAAGCATCACAAACTTCTCCTGAAGTATTTCCTTTCTTTTGGGGCCTTGGCCAAAGTAGGACCTGTTGTATACAAGCTCAGGCTACTTGCTGACAATAGAAGACATGATGTGTTCCATGTGCCTCTCCTCAAAGATTATGAAGGATCCTAACCAACTGTTGTAAGAGAATTACCAATTTACCACCCATATGTGACAGAAAAGTCCTACCAACTCCTCATCCTATTCTTTGCACTAGAATCAACCGCAGGAACAGGAGTGGTTAGAGCACTGGGCTGGATATATCCTCAAGAAGATGCCATTTGGGAACCGGTTGACAACTTCCAAGAAGATTATCCAAAGTTTGGGCTTGAGGACAAGCTCAAAGCCGGTAGGAGTAGCGGTGATGTGGATACGTTTGTAGGCGGCAACCTAATCAGATTTTTGTTTTGTTTCCTTAATAGTATAATTCTATTTTCTTTATAGTTTAAAATATAATCAGCATAATCCTATCATTCAGGATCTCTTTCCTTTACAATGAACAGTTTTAAGAAAAATTGTATTCAACAAAAAAGAAATGAAACAACTAACAAAGTAACAAGTATTCTCTCATTTTTAGTATCCTTAGAAGGGTCTCTGTCTAGGACAAGTCTATTTCTCTATCACAATAGGTCACAGGAAGGGTCCTTCCGTGTCTATACAAAGGTTCATAACACATTCTTCATTTTAAAGAAAGCATATTACTCTCTGCATAATAATAAGTGTCATATTTGCAACGAAAGAAGTTCCAAATTGTGTCAATTTATCTCTTCATTGTGGCATTAATTATTTTATTACAATAGTAAATATTATGTGCATCCCTCTCAAATCATTGTACTCCATAGGGGGAGAGAGAGAGAGAGGGGAGAAAAGAGAGGGGAGAGAGAGAGAGAGAGAGAAGGGAGAAGGGATAAGAAAGAGATAGTAAACTTTTAAGAGAAAAACAATCTCAAGAAATCTCATGTCTTCATGAAAGACTTTTTCTTGTTAAAATTTCACTAGAAAATCCCACAAAATCCATCAAAATCCAATTTATTAAACAATCCTTCGAAATTTGAATGATTTTGAATACCATGAGACTTTTTTTAAGTGATGAAAAGTCTTGATTGAATACCTCGAGACTTTTTTAAAATGACAAAAAGTCTTGATTGAATACCACTTTTTTTAAATTGCAAAGAGTCTTGATTGAATACCACAAGACTTTTTCATAATTAAAAAGTCTTTTAAAATCCCTTAGAATCCTAATCCAATACATCCCATTTCTTTTTCTTTTTTAATTAAAAAATCTTTAATTTCCATTTTTTAATCTTAGCCCTTGAATATTTTGTTGACATGTGTCGTGATCCTGACTCATAAATGGACTAAATGGATGGCTCCCTAAATGGAGCATACCTGGACTCCTTTTCAGGACTTACCCTTAACTCCTTAAATTCATTAGCTCAAACCAGTTTAGTTACTTCACTTCTATAATGAATTAGATAATCTAAATACTCTTATATCAATGAAAAATAATAGTTCAAGGGTCGATGTGACAAATATATTTCTTTTAAAAAAAAATAGGAGAATGATAATTAATATAAAAGGTAATTGATCAATCTATTACCAAAACTTATTTTAATTTGTATCGTACAACCATTCATAAACATGTTTATTTAATATTGTTAGAAATATAAATATTGTTTTACTTTTCTAAAAAAAAATAGTTGACTTATTTTGAAATGTTATTAATGTGTGATTTGAGAATGATTTATTTTTGGTTGTTAGGGTGAAATGTTGTTAACACTTTCCTATATGACAATGTTGTTTTTGTCTTTTAAGTTTGGTTCTTTCCGAGATCTCTCCAAAAGTATTTTTTTTCCTCTCTTTCCAATATATATCTTTCAAAAAAAAAAATAATCCTCCTGTATTTTCCCTTCTTTCCATTATTTTACCTCAATTTTTAAGGATATTTAAGCAATGAACCTGGATAGATAATTAGATTCTATTATTGTTTACTGCTTCCAAGTTCATTGCCTAAAACGTAATATATCCCTAAAAAGTAATATGAACTTAGATTCTATCATAGTATACTTAATTTTTTTAATTAGTTGTTATATCTCACATTTAAATTTATTTTTTTTGACCAAATCTCACATTTAAATATTTAATAACATAAATAAATAATTATTGATTAAGAAATACTGAGAAGTCGTATTATATTTTAGCAATAGTCAAGTTTTAAAGAAAGAATGATAAGTTTAGTGAAATATAAGACATAAGCATATTGAAATTTAATTATAGAATAGTTACATGTTAAAATCTCTTGGACTTCAACTATAGAAATTTAGGGGTTTTATTTGTATTATTCTTATTTTTGACAGGTTATAAAGCGAAGCTAAACAATTGCTTAAAAATGACTGACGTTTCCTATGGAAGATGGGGCAAGATTAGTGTATAAACAAACTTTCATTAAATGCTTGTATTAATACAATGAAGAGTGAAGAGTTCTAAAACATTGTTTACAAAGAGGAGCAGTAAGATTTGCATTGGTGGCCAGTTAAAAAAATCACGAGCAGTGTAAAGAGCTTACACATATTATTTGGCATACTAATTGATAGTTACATAGATTAATGTGGAAAGGTAAAAATAAGAAGAGTTTAAGTAAAAGGGTAGTGAAGGCACTCCAAAAATATTGAAATGGCATATGATTTAAGAGATTATTTAAAATTGACATTGTAATTAAAATATTTAATTACAAATATTTAAAATGAAATTTATATTACCATATGGTCCGTTTAGTGCGCAAGATAACTAGACAGAATATGACACAATTATCATATCCTGATGAAATTTATTGTTTGGTACACCCATAAGAAATGATAAATTAAACTTATTTTTAATCCTATCCTACCTAACCTTTGTTATTCTTATCCTTGGTTTTTGGTGGGTTGGTAACCTGATAACATAAAACTCATACGTGTGCGCGTTGTTTATTTCTTCCAACATCCTTGTTCGACTCCTGCAGTATGCTACGTACGATTGTTTTCAACTATTTCATTCCAATAAAAATTTCTTTTTCTTTCCGCGTTGCTTTCGTGGTTGCAAATTGCAATTCAACTTCAATATTTTTTTCTAATATTTTTCCTGCATTTTGTGATTCAATTTTTTTTCCCCAAGCCCAATCATTTGTCTTGATTCTGCCGCTTCCTATTTATTTATTTATTCTTTTACGTGATTACTAATTACATATGTTTTTTTTTTTTAAAGAAACATGTTTTTTTTATGTGATTGAATATTTTAATTTTTAGTAGTACAGGATTTTTTTGTTGCAATTATATGAAATTATTTAATTACTGATTTTTTTTATTGTAAATTAAAAATATGAAGAAAAAAAATAATGCACCAAACACATGATAGGATAAAACAATGCTATCATTTTTTTATCAAGCGTGCACCAAACGTATGACAAGACAAATGCTTATCATGTCAGTATCATATCTTATCCTTATCTAGCTTCTTATCATATCATACGCACCAAACGGACTGTTAACTTTGTTGATCACTCTGCCTAAAACTTTATTAATTGGTCATTGATCAATGATTGACATGTTTAATGTTTATTTTATAAACACCTCACATCATAGTTAAGATATTTTTTTGTGCAAAAAAAAAGAAGAAGATATTTTCCAATGACATTTTTTTTGAGAGAAAAATGAAAAAAAATTCGGCATATATGGCTCACTAATTCGGCAATTGCATCCTCCATAGATAATTGTTTTGAGATGATTCATAAAAAGACACTAACTAAATATTTCAAATACTTTTTTTTTTTATTTTTTTAACAAATCAAAATGAGATTGACATTAATAACAGGTGAATCCCCCCACACAAGGCGTGAAAGAGAAGAAACACCAACCAATATTTACAATGTCAGGATGTTACCGCAATAGCACCCAAATACAGAAAACAGACACACTAAGTTACATAAACAAGCCCATACACGGAAGCGGGTGTTTTCACCAATCATGTAAACTGTAACCGAAGGAAACCTGCTTGGATTTTAACCATAAAAACGAATATAGCTTAACCTTTTCAATAAGCGAATAAGGAGTAGCAACCGTATTTTGGAAGACGCGATTGTTCCTCTCTTTCCAGATAACCCAGACGGCAGCACACCAAATGATTTTTAGATATAAGTAAGAGGTCCTCGGCATGCCTGCCATTTTTGTAAATTGTTGAAAGTGATTTCGAGGGTTACCTGGAGAAACATCATAAATACCAAGCCACATCCGCGTATCCGTCCACAATCTGCTGGAAAAAGCACAATTGAAGAAGAGATGCTCAACCGTTTCAGACACGTCGCACCCTGTTGCAAAAGTCGCTGCATTAGCCTGAACAACACCACGTCGTAACAGATTATCTCTAGTTCGTAGTCTATTGCGAAGGAGTCTCCACACCATCAAAGAGACCTTTGTAGGAATATGCTTGAGCCACACATCGTCCACACATTCCCTGTCCAGAGTGATGCCGGAAAGAGTTAAGTACCAGTAAGATTCTCGCACTGAATAGGCCCTTGATGGATCTAGTAACCACTTCCAAGCATCATGAATATTGACCTGCAAAACAATGTTATTTACCAAAGCAGAACACTCCCTCAAACTCTCCTCCTCCCAAGCTAACAAACAGCGTCTCCACACCCACGCCAAACCCTCCTCCTCCCAACCCAACCTCGACATCTCCTCCACCGTCCTCTCCTTGCTCTCCGCTAAATCAAACAATCGTGGAAACTTATATCTTAGAGGAATATCCCCAATCCAATTGTCATACCAAAACATAGTATCCCGCCCATCTCCAACTACCCTGCGAACATTATCATCAAACCAGTGCCCAACCCCCTCACCAATCCCCTCTTGCACCCTGCTAAGTGTCCTCCACCAGAGAGAACATTGACTACCACCCTCCTGTAACCGCCCCTCAACCTCGCCATAACGGGCCTTCAAAACTCTATACCACAATCCCTCCTTGTCAGTCAACATCCTCCAACACCATTTCCACAACAAAGATATATTAAAAGCACCCACCCTCCTAACCCCCAAACCTCCAAACTCCTTAGGGACACAAATAGAATCCCATTTTATCCAAGCGATTTTCCTATTGTCCTCACCACCCCCCCAAAAAAAAATTTAAAAAGAGATTCAATAGAGGAAATTATACCTGTGGGAGCTTTGAAAAAGGAAAGAAAGTAAACCGGAAGAGAGGACAGAACAGATTTGAGCAATACCAGACGACAACCGAAAGAGAGGAATTTATTATTCCAGGACGATAGGCGAGCCACTATGCGATCAAGTACAGGTTTCCAAAAACTCAACTTCCGCGAATCACCACCAATAGGAAGGCCCAAATAATTAAAAGGAAGGGATCCCTTCTGACAATTCATAACCAAAGCAGCCTCCGTCAACCACGATACAGAAACATTTACACCCGTCAACATGCTTTTGTGGAAATTAACCTTCAGACCAGATATCTCTGCAAACAAAAGCAACACTGCCCTCATAGAGCGAACGTTGAGCCAACTTTTCTCACCAATGATAAGGGTATCATCTGCGAACTGAAGATGGGTTATCCGAACCTCGTTTGCCCGACCAATGCCATAACCCCTGAAGATTTGCGCCCCGACTAAAGCATTCATCAATACATTGAAACCTTCGGCAGCTAGCAAAAATAAGAAAGGCGACAACGGGTCACCCTGACGGAGGCCTCTTTCAATAGGAAACTCATCAGTTGGGCTGCCATTCACTAGAACTGACGCCTTTGCCATCCCGATACATTCATTAATCCATTTTCGCCATAGAGTTGGAAAATTCATATGTCCCATCACCATATCAAGATATTTTAAATCCACAGAGTCGTACGCCTTTTCAAAATCTACCTTGAACATAAGGAGCTCCTTGTTCGCTCTCTTGGCGTTGTCTACCAATTCATTAGCTATAAGAATTCCATCTAGAATTTGCTTGCCTTTAACGAATGCGGATTGAGTATCAGAGACCACACTTCCAATAACGTTTTGCAACCTGTTAGCAAGAACCTTGGCCAACACCTTATACCAACATCCCACAAGAGAAATAGGTCTAAAATCGTTGAACTGTTGTGGGCTACTTACTTTCAGAATCAAAGCAATAAAAGTTGAATTTAGCCCCTTTGTCAATTTTCCATTACGATGAAATTCCACCATAAACCGCATAAAATCATCCTTCACTAGGTCCCAGAAATGTTTAATAAAATCAAAGCTAATGCCGTCCGGTCCCGGACTTTTAAAGCTATCGCAATCCCAAACTGCCTGTTTCACTTCTTCTACAACGAACGGTCGCGTTAAAGTACCTGCTTCATGATATGTTAATTTGCAGAAATGAGTATCCTCCAACCGCGGCCTTTCCCCCCTACCTGACTTGAAGTGAGAAGAGAAATGCTGATAGACTGCAGCTCGAATATTCTGAACCCCGTCGACACTGACACCGTCAACCGACACCACGTTGATAGCATTCTGACGACACCTTGAAGACATATACCCATGAAAGAATTTGGAGTTTGCATCCCCTTCCTTCAACTAGTTCATCCTCGACATTTGCCAATTAATACTGTTTTGTACACGAGCCAAAGAATGCATGTTTACCGATAGATCATGAAGTTCCTCCAACTCTTCTTCAATGAGAACCGTCCCCTCTGCCTTAGAATCCAACATGGTGACTCGATTTTTCACTTCCTTTAGCTTGCCATCCAGGTTCTGTGAGTGGTGTTGATGCCATTCCTTTAAACTCGCTTTCATTAATTTCAGCTTATGTTTCAGCACATATCCGCCCCAACCGGTGATATTAAAAGAGTGCCATTTATCACGAACAAAATCATCATACCCCGAAAACTAGACCAACACTTTAGCATTCGAATCGGGCGAGGCCCCCAATTTGCATCGTCCATATATAACACTAATGGGACATGATCTGACAAAAAGCGTTGGCAAGCCACCTGAATAGAATTAGGCCACGCCGCACACCACTTCTCCGACAACAAAAACCTGTCAAGTTTGCTCATAGACACCCCATCACCTCTATACCAAGTAAATAACCGGCCGCAAATTGGTAAATCAATCAGAGAACTTTTAGCAATAAAATTATTAAAATTATCTGTATCAACCTGTCTGAAAACCAAACCTCTTCCTTTCCGTTCCTCAATATTACGAACCGAGTTAAAGTCCCCGCACATGCTCAAACAAGTATCACTAAAACTAAGAACCATTGGAACCAACTTCTCCCACAACTCCCTCTTAGCCCCCACATCACAAGAAGCATACACGTTGAAAATAGTTACCTCCTCCCCCATCAAAATTACCTTCCCCTTGATAATCAAAACGTGACCAAAACTCATTGTTGACCAGACGTCTATCATAGAACTATCCCACACCGTAACCAGACCGCCGGAAGCCCCCACTGAAGACTGATACGAATACCCACATGGGCCATCTCCCCATATAGATTTAATCATAATATCACTAACCATAGTCCATTTCGATTCTTGAATGCACATAACTAAAGGATTTTTGTCTTTAACCAACCGACGAACTTCCGCCCTTTTCTCCCCACCTCCTAACCCCCTCGCATTAAAAGAAACAACATTCATTAAAACCACCCACACGCCCTACCCACTCTCACCTCTACTCCCTCAACAGTCCCCCTCTCCATGCCCACTCCCACTAACAACCCCTCGCACTCCCTCCACACCTCTTGCCATCCGCCACTCCTTCCTTCCCTCCCTCGTTAACAAGTTAAAACTGTTGTTTAAATCACATTTATATTGCACTCCAACTGCCTCCCCAATGCCTCTGACATCCTTTGCCACCGCTTTCGGTTTACCGTGCACCAACACCCAATTTTCCCAATCTTTGTTGCCTATTGAGGAAGAGTTTTTTGAAGAAACTATAGTTGACTTTGCTGCTGCCTTTGCATCACTAGGCCCCTTGCGAACCTTCCTTTTTCTTTCCTTATTCCTTAAGATTTTTAAAATACCTCTTCTATCCAAATCCGGCATCCTAGCAACACGCTTCATAAAACCCACGGACTGATTGACTGATTCACGCTTCTTATTCATCAAAGTAGTACCAGAAGGTACAATAGAACAAAGCTCCAGTTTCGGTTCAGAAGTTGCAACATTATCAAACAAGCATGGAGAAGAAAAAACATTACCGCCTTCCGATATAGGAGTTTGAGAGAGCCATTCAAGACTCCAAGGCCCCGTTCCGGCCGGCTTCTGCTGACACGCGTTAAGGGCTGCGTGTTGTTGCTGCTCACCAACACCAGAAGCCGAAGCTACCAACAGAGGTGACTGTTGAGAACCTACTGACTGATGTTGTTGCATTGCATCTCCCTCCTGAACTTGCATTTTATTTTGTGAAACAACAGGAGATTTTGGTGATTCAACCTTGTTAAATTCATGTTGTCGCCACTCCTCTTGTAAATTATTGACTAACTCATCCAGCTCCCATTCCCCTTGAACCTCATCCAGGCCGTTAACATTGTGTTGTGTAGACTCTTCCGGCGCATCAATCTGATCCTCTTTCGTCTGAAACGCGTCCTCCCCTAAGTTACATCCCCATTCCTCGACCATCTTTAAAACATATTTACGTCCATCAATAAAAATTCAACAGAAAAATTCAATATCTCCAAGTTAGGCGTCGATATAAGAACCCTTGCGAAGTCTAGACGCGCCTTAACAACCGTACATTCATCGGCATGTAGGAACCTCCCAGCAGTAGACACACACAACTTAAAGAATTTATCGCTCCAAGCATGAACGGGGGTTCCATAAATACGCAACCAAGCCCCGCGTTCGTATCTGACATCTGCCTCCGACCATTTACGAATATCACTGAACAACATTCCAAAGAAGTGTACCGCATCGTTGAAAACTTTCCAAACGTCCTCGCCATTGTTACAATGAAGGAAAACTCTCCCCCCCATGGGAGTAACAACCATTTGATTAAAGCCTGCATCCTCAATGCGTTGTTGAAGTGCCAACACCGAGTCTCCCTCCACAACCGAGTCCACCATACCAGACTATGCCCACTTCCTATCCTCCAAATTTGAACTGAAAGCCGGGACAAATTTAGTGATGGAAACATCCTTCTGAACAACACTGTTATCCACCTGCTCCTTGCCACTCTCGCCTACAGGCGCTGTCTCTGTCTTCACAACCGACTGACCTTCCACCGTTATCCGTCCCTTGCCAGCCTTCCCATCCTCCACCCTTCTCACTTTAACCTCCCTCGCCTTTCCCCCCACCACCATACCGTCCCTCTCCTTCAGTCCATCGTTACCGCCGTATGCCTTCCACACAACTCCCACCTGTGTATTTTTTACTCCCACACCCACCTTCCTCACCGTCGCCTGTCCCTTACCTACCGCCTTTTTTTTTTTGTTTACAAAGCTAAAATAACAAACAAAAAGAAAGCAGGAAGAAAAACAAAAAACTCAAGCTCTTGGGAAGAAAACTCTCATTGCATCATTGCTTAACATGCCGAGAATATCATGAGGAGGGGACGAATGAACACATAACTCAATGTTTGATGTAGCTCCTAACTTGGCCATGAAATCGGTGCAATAATTCCCTTCTCTAAGAGTGTGTCTGATAGTGTAGTTGCGGGTAGCTAATATATCCTTGATGTCTTGAACTAACACCGCATATGCGTTGAATTTCGAAACCTGTACTGATATGAGATTGACGGACAATAGAGAGTCCGAGTAACAGACTAAATCTTCCAATCCCATGTCTGATGCTAGCCGTAATCCCTTGTGAATGGTTGTGAGCTCAGCAAGAAGAATGCACATCGAGTCTTGGAGAAAACCGAAAAAACCCGAGAGGAAGAAACCGGTGTTGTTACTGATTAAACCACCAAAGCTGGCTCGGATAGGAGTGTCTAAACAACTTCCATCAACGTTGAGGATGTGGCAGCTGTGGTTACTGCTGTTCCATCGAACCAGCCGGTCTGAATTGGAAGGAGAATTACTAGGCTGAAAGCTCTTTTCAATTATATCTGCTGAATTATAGATGTTGCTATGTAACCTTGTGAGGGACCCAAACTTGCCATCGAAGCACATTTGATTACGGTGCCTCGAAATCCACTAAAGACAAGCTAGAAAGATGATAGAACAGGGGCCTTTGGCGCTGCCTTTTATCCAATCATGTGCACAGATGGGAGAGAAGAAATCTAGATCCAAAAAGCCACATTGCTGCCAAATGGTACTAGAAATTCTGCAGTCACGAACACAGTGCATGAGAGGTTCTGCCTCTTCACCGCATCTCTCACAAGTTGCTAAAACGACAATGGGTCGATGATGGAGCAAGGACAACGTTGGGACCGCGTCATGACAGGCTAGCCAAATAAAGAATTTATATTTTTCCGGAACCTGTAACTTCCAAATCCACGACCAAGAGTGATGTGGAATAATATTAGTTGTTTCCATGGAGGAAAGTAACCAAGAATAACCACTTTTAGTGGAGTAAAGACCATTTTTGTTGTGTCTCCAAATAAAAGCATCATCAACAGCTGCGTTGAAATTAGTGTGAAAATTATTTATGGTGTCAGCGACAGATTGAGGGAGAGTAGTGTAAAGAGCTTGAGTGTGTTGGCCATTGAAAGTTATCACATCTTTGACGGTGAGATGAATGTCATGGATGTCAATAATAGGAACCAAAGAACCAAGTAAACCAAAAGGAGGAGGAACCCGAGCCGGCGCGCCAAGAATACCCATTTTTGAGAATGTCTTTGGCACGAATGATGTTCACCCATAGTTTATTTGTGGACTGGACCATGTCCTAAACTAACTTTCCAAGGAGACAAGTATTTGCATTTCGGGTTGTTCTAATACCCAAGCCACCAAAACGCTTAGGGCTAGTAATTTTCTTCCAACTTACCAAGTGAACTCCCTTGTTACTAGAACCACGCCAAATAAAATTACGGGTTGTTTGATCAATAGAATCACAAATGTTTTATGGGAGCCAGTTACTCTGCATGTAGTAGGATGGAATCGAGGATAAGAAAGATGTAGCTAGAGCCAATCTATATGTTCTGTTAAGAAGTCGGTTCTTCCAAGATGCCAACCTAGTTTGCATTTTCTCAATGATGAAGTTGAAATCACTTCTCTTGGGACGACCTTTAAGCATGGGGAAGCCCAGGTACTTGCCAAGAGAGGTTGTGCTGCGAATGCCAGAAATAGAGGTGAGGTTGTTGATTTTCTCTTGAGGTGTCCCTGAAGAATAAAAAGCTCTAGACTTTGAAATATTAATCTTCAACCTCGAGGCCCTGATGAATCTATCAAATAAATCAGTGATGAAACGAAATTGTGATTTTTTAGCCTTAGTAAAAAGAAGAACACCATATGCAAAAAGAAGATGGGATATCTTTGGTCCTCAATTAGTGATGTGAATAGGATCCCAATTTCCTTGAGTCACGACGTTATTAATAGCAATAGAGAGCTTTTCCTTGCATAAAATGAAGAGGTAAGGAGAGAGCGGATCACCTTGTCTAAGACCATGGGAAGGTTGAAAGGAGGGCATTTTATTAGCGTCCCATAAAATAGAGAATATGGATGATGTGACACAATGTATGATAAGCTTGATGGTGATGTCCGGAAATCCAAAATTAAGGAGGCAAGAATTAAGAAAATCCCATCTAACATTATCAAAAGCTTTCTCTAGGTCAAGTTTGAAAGATACATACCCCTTCTTCTTTTTAGATCTTCTCATAAAGTGAACTATTTCCTACAAAACAATTGAGTTGTCAGAAGTTCCCCTACCAGGCAGAAAACTGCTTTGGTAATTAAGGGCCAATAAGATTATTGAGCATAGGTCTGAGACGATGCACAAGAACTTTTTCGATAATCTTGTAGATTATGTTCCAGAGAGAATAGGTATGAGAATGGGTCTAAAATCTTTGTAAGTGTTGGGTGAATCAATTTTTGGAATGAGTGCAATGAGAGTGCTTGAGATCTCCGAATCAAAGTGACCTGTTTGGAAGGCTGAATGGACTATGTGAGAAACATCATCTCCAACTATGTGCCAATATTGTTTAAATAAGATGCAATGGAAACCATCAAGGTCGGGTGCTTTGTAGGGTTTCATGGAATTAAGGGTGGCAAACACTTCATTCTTAGTGATAGGTTTAGTGAGGGAAAGTTTTTCTATGTCATCAATGGTGGGTGGTGCGCCTTCATGGAAAGTGTTGGTGGGGGGTGTTGATGACCACAAAAGAAATTTTTGAAGTATTTTTGGGCTTCTTCTTGGAGGATAGAGCTACCAAAGGTACATATGCCATTTGGAAGTTGAAGCCTATGGATTCTATTTCTCTTCCTTCTGATGATAGTTTGAGCATGAAAGAAAGAGGTATTTTTGTCACCAAATTTGACCCATTATTCTCTTGATATTTGATACCAAAACATTTCTTCTTGGAAGAGGATGTGATTGTATTCTTGTTGCAATTATTTTTCAAGGAGGGTGTGTCGATAAGAATCAACTCTTTCCAAATAGTTTTGAATGCCCTTGAGTATATTGTCAACGTGTTTCTTCCGTTTGAAAATATTTCCAAAGACATCATGGTTGAAAGTGATGGAATTCTCTTGAACTTTAGCTAAAGTCGAGGTGATGTTGTTGTTTTGAGAAGTCCAAGAGCTTTTTCCCCAGTCAACATAATCATTATGGTCAATCCAAGATGCTTCAAACCGGAAAGGTCTAAGCCCTCTGGCTAAAGGGAGGCCACCAAAGAGGAGGAGGAGAGGATTATGATCGGTATAGAGTCTACAGAGGACCTCAACAAAAGCTTCAGGAAAGGAAACACGCCAATCAACACTTGCAATGCATATGTCAAGATTTTTGGAGAGAATGCGAATGTCGTTGTTGTTGCGTTGCCAAGTGAAATGACCACCTGTGGTTGTAAGGTCAAGGAGGCTGCAGTTGTTCATGAAGTTAGAGAAAAGAGCAGCTATACTATGGTGAAAAATACCGCCTCTTTGGTCACTAGGAATAAGGGTTTCATTAAAATCACCTATGAGCATCCACGGGACATCAATGGTTTGGCCGATGTTCATGAGGTAGCTCCAGAGGTTAGGGCGCTGAGTATGGTCAGGGCTAGCATAAATGCTGGTGCAGGTAGTGGAAACGTTTCCCCGGCTCATGGAGAAGGTTATAGAGTAGAGGTTGGAGTCAAGGACGGTGGGGATTGTGTTACTGGTTGAATGTTGAAGGAGCCATATTCCTCCAGAATTACCATTAGCTTCAATGATATGAACAGGGGTGTATCCCATATTAGACCAAAAAACAGAGAGTTTTGCAAATGGAACATGTGTTTCAAGAACCGCCATAAAGGCTGGTTGATGTTTTTGAATCAATTCTTTCATATGTCTTCTGGCTTTGTTATTGTGAGCCCCTCTAATATTCCAAGAGAGGATTGAGGTATCGTAGAGAGCTTCCATAACAAAACAAAAAGACTGAGAGGCACTGCTAGAGAGGGACTATGTTACCATATCCTCCTCACAGGAGTCATGCTGCTCGGCACTGGTTTCCAGATGTTCATCACTATTGATTTGTATAATATGAGAATTCTCATTACTAGTGACAATATTTATATTTGGTGGAGTGTATTGGTTGTTACTGCTTGTTTCAATTTGATGGTTGGTGGTAATTTGCATAGTGGAAATTGGTTTAGGTGTGGGGTTACAGTTTATTATTTGTGCTTGAGTGTTGGACGTGGTAGTTGGCTGATGGTTGGTGGATATTTCCATGTGTTTGTATGTCACGTGTGTAGCCTTGCCTAGTTTAGTAGTTCGTGTGGGGCCAAAAAGGGATGGGTCAAAAGATTTGTCATTATTAATGTCATCACCGCGTTGTCTTTTAGTTTCATGACTACTAGAGTTGGCAGCGCGTTGTATCAACTGGATTGGGGCGTGGGGATGGCTTGGTGCTATGTGGGCCAGGTTTGACTTTTTGTGGGGAAATGGATAAAGCACTGAAACGATTGGCCTTGTAGTTAACGGTTTTTGCAGAATTTAAGGTTGGGTTAATTGGTGTTTTCTTCTTTCTAGTTACCAGTAACCAATCACCATGAAGATCCTTATTTCCATCATTAATGCTAATTACTTTTCCATTATCAGGTGACAAAATAATAGGAGGAGTAATTATGTCGTTATCGTTTTGAGAAGCTAGAATTGATTGCGTGAGATTGTGCTCATTAGACTTTTGGTTTTTTCTATGATTGGTGGCGGCGGTTTGCTTGTAGGGCGACTTATTCTGGCCGGCGATGATTGTTGTGGTGGTGCAGTTTATCCCAAGATGACCGTAACAACCGCAATTTGTGCAAATTAGACACAGACCTTCATACTGGACCTTGTACCAATGGCCATTAACCCAAATTTTTCCTACCACTGGAACAGTAAGATCAATTTCGACACAAACTCTTGCGAATTTTCCTCTTTCAACTTTCAGAGTATTTGTGTCTACTTTTATAGGTTGGCCAATCGCTGAGGCGATAGCTAAAAGGAAGCTTTCGTCATAGTAAACAAGGTTCAATCCTGAACAACGAACCCAAACAACAATGCGATCTACCTTTGCATCCGGAGAGGCGAATTCTGGGGACCAGTGTGAAACTGTGAGACAATGATCAAAAATTAGCCAAGGACCACCAGTAATGACTTTTTTCTTATCAGCTGCCAAATCAAATTTCACCATATAGAAACCGTTGTCGTTATCCATGATTTCAAACCCTCCTTGGAGTCTCCAAATTTTTTGAAGTCAGTCTCTCATGGTGTTGTAGCCGAGATTCTTTCCCAATAGCTTGACAACTATTGCATCTTTCCATGGTGTGTAGAGTTCTTGAAAGAGCGGTTACCACCCTCAAGCTCGATACGGACACGTTTCTTTTCAATCATGTCCTGTTTTTCACGGATTTGGATTTCTTGGGAGGGTCCTAAAAGTTTTTCACGAAAGGAAAGCTTAGGGGTTGAAGGCTTATGGAGGTCGGGTGGCTTTTTGGTGGTTTGCAGATTGAGATCACTTTGAGCGGAGAAGACAAACTCAGAGTTCATTGCACTCATCTTTCTTCAAATACTTTTTATGATAACATATATAATTCTCTTTCAAACCTGAAAAAACCGAAAAATAACAAATTGATAATTGGTGAAGTTTATGTAATACAGTCATTATAATTTTACCTATGTAATATAGTTAAAATGAGGAATGGAAAAAAAAAAAGAACATAACCTCCGTGGCATTTGAGATGCATGGATAAAGTTACTATTCTTAAGAAGAGAATCCCTAAAATTTAATATTTTTAGTTTTTGTATGAGCAGACAAAGAAAGACTCCAAGAAAAACCCAAAAACTACAAACCTTTTTTATTCTTTTAGTTCTAATAGGGAGAAAGTAAATTGAAACAACATATTTTCAATTGTCAAACCCACCAAACATAACCTAGAATATGAACACCAAACATGTGTAAATCCTCTTGCAAAAGACTCAAGATATATATAATGAAATATGCAGCCACTGTTTATGTCAATATAAAGTTTCTTCAACTGTATGAAGCCATGGAATTTAAATCAACAATACTAACCTAATAAAAATCTGGCATTAAAATGCTTTAGTGGAGAAATTGCTACACTAATAATGAATTAAAAGAGATGGATTAAGAAAGGATGATAACGTTTCAACAGGGAATAATAAGAATGAGCAGTTGAAGAAGTTCAAAGCACGATTGACCGTTACATAACAAAGAAGTACATGAATATGAATGAATTTTATACAAATAAATATGTAGTAAATTGATGAAAGAAAAGAAGAAAAAAAAGACCAAGAGAGCCACATGGCATAAGTATGAGAGATTAGTTAGAATATGGAGGGTTTTAGTGAGGTGACACATAAGTAAAGTGCAGCTTAGAATACATGTATGTATATATAGAGATGTTCTTTCCTTTAGTTAAATAAATGTGTTTTTAAACCCCGACGATCACAAAAAAAAGTGTTTTTAATTTCCCGTGTACGGTATTTATTGTATTCCGATTAAAAATGAGCTTTGAGCAAGTACAACTCTAATCAATTACTCTAGGGCCGTCAGTGCTGCAGATCCGGAGACATGTGTATTTGGAGACTTGAATATAGTCATATTTGTAGGCATAAATATTGTGTTCTTTTAGGCTATTAACATGGATGATGTAAGTTTGTTCGTAGATTTATCAATTTTGTTTTTAACGAATTTCAATTTATCTTATATCATTGTACTCTATCAATTTGAATAAATGAATATCGTTTATTTTTGTAAAAATAAAAACCTTCTTGTATTGGGATCCAAACCATATTTAATCCTCCCTCGGCTGTAATACTCATTTTGGTTCTTTTTATAAAAGACAAATGACTAAACATTAATTTACGTAATTGATCTATATTATGAATCAAATATATCAATTTTTTTTACCCATTTATCTCTTATAAAAAGGATAAGATAAAGTATATAACTCTGTCTAATATGCACATATAAATTATATGTACATTCTGTAACCCATTTTTCTCTTGTACACCATACAATTGGCCTTAATACACGACTTAAAATTTTCATTCATTGTTGTTTTTAATATTAAATATTTGTTTCGTGAGAGACAAGATCAAAGGTGAAACTCTTTCGTGGTCACAATATTTCTTTACTCTATAAACACTTGCAAAAATAAAAAAAGTAGAAAAAAATGATTAATATTATGTATTTTTTAAATAATTAAGTGAAATTTTATTTTTACTTGTAATCAAAGAGATAACTTGATTAGCAAAAAATATAAATAGTTTCATTTGGAAACAACACAAATGAGAAAAAATAATTAAATGATAACTATTTTCTTCTCCACTTTAGATTGTTCCATAAAGGAAGGGTAGAGACTAATGCCAGGAGATTTCAAAACAAGCAATTTCTTATTCAATGCATCATTCAGTAGGTTTTGGTTGAAGTCAGACTTAGCGACTCTCTAGCCAAAGGTTCTGATAATGCATCTATGAAAAACTTCACATTCTGCAACTTTCTTGGAGCTCAAAGCAAGCATATCAGAGCAAGATTAGAGATTGAGGCCAGATGGATTCCACCTTACCCTGGTTGGGTTACAGGTAAATAAATATTGATGGTTCAACAATAGCTTTTTTTTTTTGAAACAACAAATTTTATTTAACAATCTGATCTCTCTGCAAGACGAACAGAGATCGGTGAATCAGAGAATACAAACTAAAGACGTCGTATATAAGCGGAACATCTGAAAATAAACGCCAAAAAAACACCCCTACACACAACACCTAGCCACCTACAACACCCGCCAATAAAACCTCACCACCTAAAATCGACTCCTTCACAAAACGACCACTGAAAAAAGGATATTCATAACCACCCATCGCCACTACTCACCCCAAAATAAACACCTCTAAATGAAACACATCGTCCTCATCATCTAAGCTGAGACATTATTCTAAAGATCAATCAGCTTCCACCACCTCTCAACCTCTAGTCCACAGAAAGAACACCAAAACAGCCCAAAACCTAACTTGAACTAAAGAATTGACTCTCGATCTCGAATTAAAAGCGACAGACATCAAGACCAAACCAGTCGGGCACCCCTTATCACCGGTCCACTAGAGAAACACCGTAGTCAGCCAAACAAGAATGCAACTAGACACCAACTCCCGATCTTGAAGAAAAAGTAACCGGCCCACCAGAATCCACCACACAAAAAGTAAGACAGACGACCTGATTTTTGGTGGTGCAAACATCACTCAAAAAGGAAAAAATGCCCTGCTCTAAGGACACACACCCTCAAAACACCCTAAACACCTTAGCAACACAAAAACTCAAAGAGGTAGTGTAACAAACCGATTTTTGCTAGATTTATTTTAATTATTAATTATTATGTGTGTTTATATGTGCTTGTATGTGATTATTTGTCTCTGTGTGTATTTTGGTTGAGATTAGTGAATTTTGGCTTAAGAAGGGTATTTTAGTCTCATGGGTATTTTGATCATTTGGTGAGCAAGGGTAAAATAGTCTTTTGCTTGCGAAAATTATTTTTAGTGTTTTAAGTGTGAATAATTATTTTTACTAAGTTACTAGTGAGATGGGGTAATTAATTAGAGATGGTAACTATTCGTTATTTTTTAACGGTTAAGTGTGTAGTAACTCGGTGAATTAGTTAGTGTGAACTTTAGCCCATTAAGACAATTGAGGGTTGAGCCCATTTGTGAAGAGGCTATATAAACACTAGTCTTAAGAGAAATTAGGTCATTTTACGCTCATTCACACATTGCAAAACATTTTGGAGAAAGAGGTAGAAAGAGAAAGTGAGACAACAAGGGTTAGAAGAAGATCTAGAGAGATAAAGCTTGGATTGGAGCTTTGGAGAAAAAGTGAGGCTAAGATTCTAATTCTTGGAGGTTAGAGGTAAAGGGGCTAGTGATTGTTCATGATTAAGTCATATTTTACTTTTCTACTTAAGTGCATAAGTGTTTATTTGTGAGTAGTGATTCTTTTTGTGAATTTTTAATGTCAATTTCGTGTCCCCTATTTGATGATAAGTTTGGGTATGCTAAATTGATGTTATACTTGTGGTTGTTGTTGATTTTGCATGATTAAAGTATGTTGATAAGTTACTTAGTTGATTTTTGCTTAAATGGTTGAAAATGAAGTTGTTGTTGTTGTTTGTTGATGAAATTGTGAGATTATGCTATGGTTGATGTTATAATGTGTTGTTGATGATAATTTATACCTTGGGGTTGTTATTGGTGAAGTTATGGTTGAGTTGTTGTTGTTTTAATGAGTTTTGAAGAAAATTGGTCATTAATGGTGAATTATGAATCTTGATGATTTGAGGTGAATTGTTGATGTTGTTGTGTTGAGTTAGGCTTGATGAACTTCTATTTTTGATCATAAGTCTTGGTTGTGAAAAGTTTTGGGAAGAAACTTGGAGTTTTGAATGAAAAGCTAGTATAAGTGATTTTGAATGATAAGCAGTCATAAGTGATTTTGGGAAAATTATTTTGGGATGGGAGAAACTTGAATTTTTTGTAGAATGTGATAGAGCTAAGTGTAACGAACGCGTAGGCGAAAACGACATCAAAAATCGATTAACGATTTGAATTTTATGCGTGAAATGGTGAAAACGGAAAAATCAGAAAATATGTCCTGTCAGACGAGCACGATCGTGCGCCCTACAGGCACAGACAATGTGTGTGGCTCGACATTTAGCTGCACAACCGTGTGTGCTGTAGGCACGACCGTGCGTGCTGTCAGACTTTCGATTTTTGCATTTTTGAGCATTTTACACCCTTTTCTGTTTTGAATTGGCCTTTGGTGTGAACATGAAAGTTTTAGATAAAGATGTTAGCTTTCTAATGGTTTTAGTTTGGCTTAAAAACTATTTTTAGTTTTTGCGTTATGATGAAAATACTACAAGTAGGTCTTGGTGAAATTTTACGAAAATTCAACATAACTATTTTTGAGCGAACCCAAAAGTTATGGTTTGATTCCCAACCTCAAAACTTGAGTAGTAGGAGTCTAATTAGGATGTTTAATAGTATTGGTTTTGCAAAATGATAAAACGATACGAACTTATATGAACTTTGGTATTTGTCGGGTTTGGCACAAATATTTTGGACATGCTAGATGGAGATTAATCACTAAACTTAGTAAGTTAAAACTTGTCAAGGGTCTACCTGATCTGAACTATAATTCAAATTCTCTTTGTAAGGCATGTCAAAAAGGAAAAATTGTTTAAAATTATTTTAAAGATAACATCATCATTTCTACCTCCAGAACTTTGTAACTTTTTAACATTGACTTGTTTAGGCAAGTTAGGCCTGCTTTTGTCAATGGAAAGAGGTATGGACTAGTCATTGTTGATGCCGTTAGTAGATGGATTTAGATGAAATTCCTTAAAAGAAAGGATGAGTCAAGTACTATATTTAGTATATTCTACAAACAAGTGCAACTTGAAAAAGATTAGAAAATATTAAAAATTAGAAGTGATCATGGTGGTGAGTTTGAAAGATAAGTCCTTTGAAACTTTTGTGAGGCACGTGGAATTCTCCATGATTTTTCTTTCCCTTGAACTCCACAACAGGATGGAGTTGTAGAAAGTAAAAACTGATCTCTTCTAGAAATGACACACATCATGAGAAATGAAACTAAAATGGTTAATCATTTTTGGGTAGAAGCCGTAAATACAACATGTATTTAAAATAGAACCTATATCAGAATTATCTTCAACAAAACTCATTATGATATTTAAAGAAAAAAATTTAATATCTCTTATTTTCATCCGTTTCGATGTACTGTTATATCTTAAACACTAAAGAACATCAAAAGAAATTTGATGTCAAACTCAACAACGTATCATATCAGGCCACCCTAAATAACGACATACAAAGTGTATAATTATGAAACCCTAATAGTTTAAGAATCTATACATGTATGATTTGATGACAAAGAGCATAATCATGATAGAATAGAGGTAGTTGAAGCTTTTGCAGATCTTTTGTAATAGTTGAAACAATCCATTATTGATTTTTGTAAATAAACTCTACCAATTGCATTTTGTTCTCAAATATCTAACTTAACACAAATGGAAATTAAAATATTTGACTTTTTAAAAAATGATTTCTTATAATTCGCAATGTTTAAAGAATGCTCAGAGGCACCAGTTAGATAAACTTTTTTTTTTTTTTTTTTGTCATTAAATTCTTTGTGCAGTTTAGCATAACTCTATCAAAAGTAATCACAGCTTATATAAAAGAGAGATCGTTTTTAACTTGAAATTGGTTTTCTTAAACTATCTTCTACTTAGTGCTTTAGTACCACGTACTGATCATGATTTGGCAAACTAACCTTAAATAAATGAGAGCATGAATACACCAATTTAAACGTCAAACCCAAAAAATACTCACATAACACCGAAAGCAAGAAGACCCAATTCTAATAGGACTAAAACAAGACAACAGAAAAGGAATGTGGAAACCTGGGGAGTAGTACTTAGTAGTACTACTGGACTATAATTTTTTTTTTAGACCCATACCTTGGAAAGGCCCACCTCTATTGAGCGGTTTACACACCCCAAAGTCCGGCCCTACACATAATATAAGATACACTCCTCAAGACATCCACTACTAGAAAAAGCAAAAGTAGCGAGGGAAATTAGTGACAGAAAAAATGAAATTCCTCACAAATTCCTTGGTCGCAAAATTTATTGACAGAATTAGAAAGGGATTTCACGTTTTCCCTCACTAAATATCCCTCACCAATTTTTGTTTTTTTAGTAGTGATCACCAATACATTTATTTGATACAAACGAAGGATCAAGTGAAGCAAATATGCATGATTATGTTGCATGCCATTATACAAACATCACACTAGCTTTCATTTTATTTTATATGCGCACTCTAGCCAATTATAAAGATGAACACTTAGTTATATCCATAAAAGCCAACCCCGTTGACCTATAGAGCTACCTTTTCCCCCTTGACAAGATGACCATCAATATCTCTAGTGCATTTGCTGAGGTAGTCCATCCATCCATTTGGAGTATCAACATCCTCATTGTTTTTCTCATAATCAATAGTCCATCTAACAGCAGAACTTCCATCAGCCTTGTTAATCACTTCTAAGATAACCTTGAAGATCTTATAGTTTTCAATATCTCCACCAAACAGCTTGAAAGTGATCTTTTTGTTCTGCTCATCAACTTCTTCAACACTCTCATTGCATGTGTGTACCTCGCCATCTGTTGTTATCTCAGAGGCAATTATAATATCAATATATAACAATAAAATACGTTTTTTACCTCTAAAGAAAAATAAAATACGTTATTTTAAAACGAATATAAAAAAGTTTAGCTTCACCAAAACAAAAATGAATAAAAAGATATTGATAGCGAAAACGGATACATATTTAAGTGGAGAAGTGAGGTGTTCAGAGTTCGAACCCCGTCTCCTAAATATATTATATACAATGTTCTTACCAACTCAGTTAAACCTACAGAGACAATGTGTGATTATTCTGATTTCCTAATAATGAGTTTTGAGAACTTAACTTTATATATATATATATATATATATATTAAAAACTTAATTTATTATAATCTATTAAACTATTTATAAATTAAGTCACTATTGGTTTAAATTATCGCCTTCATTATATTTTAATATTTTATAGGTTAAATTACACTAGGTGTCCTTTAAGTTTGATGTTTGTAATAAATTGATCATTTAAGTTATTTTAGTCACAAATAAGTCTTTAAGTTTGAGGTTTGTAACAGATTGATCCTTTAATTTATTTTGGTCACACCTAAGTCCTTTAAGTTTGTAAATGTTTTCAATTTAGTCATTTTCTTAACCAAACGTTACAAAAACAATGATGTGGCAAAAAGACTAAATAAACAAAATAACTTAAATGACCAATTTGTTACAAACCTCAAACCTAAAGAACTTAGGTGTGACCAAAATAACTTAAAGGATCAATCTGTTAAAAACCACAAACTAAAATGGCCCCTTGTGTAATTTAGCCCATTAATATATAAAAATTTCTTTATTACGTAAATTGTTGCCTTGGTTGTTTAGGTTCAAATTATCTTCTTCAAAGTATACTTTTTGTTAGACAAATGTATGTTAGTTGTTATCTTAATGTCCTTGAATCAAATCTGGAGCCTTCTTTATAAGATTCGTTGGTGTTCTTCAGTTCGCAAAACTTTTTTATTTTTTTGTAACGACAATTTTTTTAAAACTTGGTCCTGCTTAAAACGAGCAGAGACCAGTATCAGAGATTACATAACAAAAGGCGTTGTATATGGGCGAAACACCTAAAATAATACCATAAAAAACACCATACACCAATCATCTAACAAAGACCTACCTTTAACATTCATAAGAACAACAACCACCAAAACCAACTTCACCACCTAAATCAAACTCCATCGTAACACAACCACTGAAAACGAAATCCATATACCCCTTTCACTCGCTGCTCACCCTTAAAAACACACCTCTAAACCAAACAACCTCTTCTCATCACCTTAACTGAGCCATACTCGAAAATGACATATTTCAATGCTTAGTCGGCCACCACCATAGCTTTAACCTCGATCCACCACAGAAACAACCAAAATTAGCCCAAAGCAAAACTTGAATCAAAGCACTGACTCCCGATCTCGAATCTAAAGTGATCGGCTCATCAGACTCCAGAAACAAATCAGTAAGGCACCCCTCACCCCCCGTCAACTGGAGAAGACATCATGACCAACCAATTAAACTTGGAATTAGACACTAACTTCCGGTTTCGAAACAAAAGGGATCGGCCGATCAGAATCCATAACACAAACCTGTAAGACATACAACAAGATGGATGGTGTTGCAAACAAAAATCATATCAAAGAAGGAAAAGACTCAGCTCGAAAACCACCCACACTCAAGCCCCCAAACACAAAATCAACCAAAAGCACCAAGAGCTAGCGACAACGAATATGGACCCAAAAACATATGCGGCCTACAACTAAAACACCGAGAGCTCACTACCACCTACAAAAACACCAATAAAACATCCACCTCCCTACCTAAAAAAACGTCTACCACCCCACTAAATCAGCTCTCGTTCATCAAATGTTCAAAAAACACTCAAACCCCAACTGAAAACACCAGTGCAACCACCACACACCACCACACAAACCTACACCTCCACAGCCTCCCCCAACCATTTCGTAGCACGTATGACACTACTACAACAAACAACCACGCAAAATCAATGTGACATTACCCCAATACAATCACCACAACATCACCAACGAGACACCCACAGACAAACCGATTCCCCAAAGGCTGACCAGCCACACCAACAACCACCTTACACCACCATATATGTTGTTACCGTCGACGGCACACTCTCTCACCTCCTACAATCCACCACTTTATCACCACCACCATACAAAACTCCAACTGAACCACCACCCCCATCTCCACCAAAACTCAGTGACCTTAAAACACTACGCATCACAACCTCCTCTCCACCACAAACCCACCATAACCCGTGACCTCCGCCTCCACAAAGCATCATGTCCCCCTTACCACAACACCTCATCACCACCAAAAAATGTGAACAACAATACACGAGGTCGTCGACGTAGCAGCTAGTCGTGACTGGAAACCAAGGCAAGCACAATCGAACTCAGAACACACAGATTTGGATCAGATCGGATCAAATAATACAAAGTCGTATCAAAAACATTGAAACAGAACAGAAAACATTGAAACGAAATAGAAAACGAAGTAGCCATCACGACACCAGATCCGACGCGGTGGCGTGACCCTTTCAGGGGGGTGGATAGAGGTGGTGCAGCCGCAAGAGGCGCGCGCACCACCTAACAGATGGCTACATCTTTACTAGCCGCGTACAACGTGTTTGGACGGAGGGAGAGGAACTCGACTTTTCTAGAGAGAAGGCAGAGGATACTTTTCTAGAGAGAAGTTGTTTATGTTTTCTAAAAAAAAAACTTTTTTAATTAGAACTATAATGATCATTAAAAAAAAAGTAAACATAAATATTTTTAAACATAGTTACCTATGACAAAAGTCCAATGTTTAACCGAATCATTGTGATGCCAGTGTTCACCTTCGTGAAGCTTACCATGATGAACTCTTTCACAAACGTTTTGCACTTCGTGAAGTTCTGATGCATATTGTTTGAAGAACTTCTCCCCTGGTGCTTTAATCCCAAGTTCAGTGATAAGTTTACCAGCGAGCACCATTTTTGAAAAGGAAAAAAATAACTAAATACACAATAATAGAAAGAAAGAGAAGAAAGAAACAAAATAAGGGATGTTTTATGATATGATGGTGTATGAAACCACATGCCTTAAATAGAAATTTGATTACATTCACTATGCAATAGACCTAACAAATTAAATTATGCGGCCCACTACTTGATCCGTGCTCCCCCAACCAATGCCATGACATGATCTAATTTACGAAATATTGATTATAACCTGCTAAATCATTTATAAATTTAATATTTAATTTTCCCTTCTAGAAATGCATTTTTATCGTTTTTGTTTTGGTAGAAAAATACATTTTTAATGTTTTTTTTAGTCTAAAAATCAATTTCAGAATTTTTTTTCTTCAAATTTTTATATATGTAAACCATTATTAACACTTGAATAGAAGGCAAACGGACAATAAGCTGCGCTGCTAAACCTTTTTAATGTTAATTACAATAAACAAGAAATCAGGTAAAAATAATTATTATATATCATATATGAAGAATATGGATCATTGTTACTAATATTCGGCTCAAAAGATATCGTTTTCAATTCTAAATTTTATGTTAAGTTTCTTTAAAAAAAATTATGGTAAATTAACCAACTAAACTTACAAATAATGGTGGAAGTGTTTGTTTGTTGTGAGCGAATTGTAGTGTTAAGGAGATTATGCCTATAAATTTTAAAAAATAAATAAAAATCACAAACTGTGTAGATTAACTGCAAAGCACAAATATCCATTTATTTATACATCACATGATACATTATTGTTCCATATAACGAAAGATCAACCGAAGCCATTACAAACATCACACTAATTATAAAATAACCACTTATATTCACAAAGGCAGCCCCATTAAGCCATAATTTCTTATTTATTGCTTTTTTTTATCACTTATATGGAGATAATTAAGCCTTGACAAGATGAGCATCCATGTCTCTAGTGCTTTTGGCAAAGTAGTCCATATAGCCATTTGGAGGATCAATTTCCTCATTGATTTTCTCATATTCAATAGTCCATTTAACAGCAGCACTTCCACCAGCCTTATCAATTACTTCAAGGATGAGCTTAAAGACCTTATAGTGTTCATCAATATCTCCACCGAAGAGCTTGAAAGTGATTTTTTTGTTCTGCTTATCAAGATCTTCAATAATCTCATGACATGTGTGTACTTTGCCATCTGTGTTGTGATATCATGGGAAATCAATACAAAGAAAAATAAAAACTTTGAATATAGAAGTATATATAGAATCCCTATATTTATATGACCAAATTTAACAAATGGTTAGAATGAAGCACAAAGTTTCCGTTAAAGTGATTTCCTCATTTAAGTGATTTTCAATGTTTCCAAATTTTCCTGTATCTATGAATTGTATTTCTATTCACGTAAAGTAGACTCTATTCACGTATAAGTAAACCCTCTTTTCAACATTTATAAATACATGTTCTTATAAGTAAACTCTATTTACGTATTTCTATTTAACTTAAACCTAAGTTACCTATGTGATTTAAATTTGCCGTAACCTTAAGAATACGCGTATATTTAATTTTAGATCGGGCGATGATGCAAATGTAAAGTGGTGTATATTTGTTTTCCAAAGAAGCAATAGCCATACACAAACTGAAACAGAAAAAATACCCCACAAAACAATAGAAATACGCAAAAGATTTATGTAAAGGGAAATGTTAACAATAACCAGTGTCACATAGGCACTCCCTAAAAACCTTTAATAATAAGTTTTTTTTTATAAAAATTTATATAATCATTACATTAAAATTTATAATATTTAACTTTTTAAAAGAATATTTTCAAATTTGAGATTCTTAGAGAGTGCTTTAGAATACTCATTAACAAGATCTCTAAAGCGAAACATTTATCTCTATCCTAACGCATTTATCTCTATCCTATCCACTAAAACAATGACTCCTTTAACAGGATAAGTACCGAACAAACGGTATAGTGAATTGAATTCACGGCAGTTTACGTAAACTTGTTTTACATGTGTGTATTAACTCATTTCACGTGTCCCCCACCCCACACTAACGCATAAAAGTCAGGATAACATATATTTATTGTGTTAGTGTTTTGTTAGATGTTTCAAAATACTCCATCAAATATCAGGATAAAAGTTCTCATCCTGGTTCAAAATAATTCCCTGTACACTCTTATGGACTTTTCTTTCTAAAAATATCCTTAATTTTTAATTTTAATTTTATTTTAAATATAAATAATAAATAAATAAGAATAAATTTAATTTAAAGAGAAAACTCACACACGATTCCTTATAAATTGTTCTTGCTGTTAGCCAGTTATAAAATAACATGTGGATTACTAATCAATGTCACTAATCCTCCTCGTTAACCCTCTTTTATCTCCGTTTACCACATATCAAACTCACAAAAAACTAGCACAAAACAAAAACTTATGTTACTTTTTATCAGCCGATTTTATGTTGTACATCTGTGTTGTTCCCCTCAATACAACCGACAAAGATTGTCAAGTATTTTCATATCCCTTCCACAAAAATCCGTATTTCCATATTATTTTATTACTTCCATAAAAAACAGTATTTCCATTTTAATTTTATTATTTTATTAACATAAGTTACTCTTCTTTAACCTTTGATCAACTGTAAAAAAACGTGAGCAAAAAATAATGGTAAAGATTGAACTTTAAATCCTCTAAAAAAGATTAGTAACAAACGTGAGCACAAATTAATGTTAAAGATTGGATTTTAAATCCTCTAAAAAAAAGATTAGTAACAAACGTGAGAAAAAAATATTGTTAAAGATTGAAGTTTAAATCTTCTAAAAAAATATTAGTAACAAACGTGAGCAAAAAATAATGTTAAAAATTGGACTTTAAATCCTCTAAAAAAATATTAGTAACAAACGTGAGCAAAAAATATTAATGTTAAAGATTGAAATTTAAATACTCTAAAAAAAGGATTAGTAACAAACGTAAGCAAAAAATAATGTTAAATATTGAACTTTAAATCTTCTGAAAAGCAGATTAATATCAAATGTGAGCAAAATATAATGTTAAAGATTGAACTTTAAATACTCTAAAAAAAAGATTAGTAACAAATGTAACAAAAAATATTGCTAAAGATTGTACTTTAAATCCTCTAAAAAAAGAGGACTCAAAATATTTTAGAAAAAGATTTGTTAGCACTATATTAAATATTAATAAGTAAGGTAGTCACAGTTCATAGTTCGTTCCCGTATTGTTTAGTTTTTCTCAACCTCTCTCAACCCTATGCATCAAAATTTAGAATTAACCTGTAAATTTTTTTTCTTTTTCTTTCATGTTACAACTAATCAAAGTCGATTAATTTTATGGATTATATTTGACTTTGTTGGTTTATAAGTGATTATGAGTAAAAAATAATTTTGTTATATGTCTTGACAATATTTTGTTTATAAATCAATATATCAATAAATTTCATTAATATTTTAAAATTTTAATCAAAATTATACAAACAAACATAATATAATAATCATGTGCGTTAGTGCAGTAGAAAGAGCGGACAAACAGGCACGATATTTCCACTAGTCAATTTATAATAACAATGCAGTATTTATTATTTTTTTTATTATTATACTCTTATTTATTTAGTAACAAAAAAATACTCTTATTTATTTAATTTCGTCCAACTTAACTACTTCATTAGCTACAATTAATAAGGATTCAATGACTTCAATAGTCGTAAGCTAAAAAGAGTTCTTAAATAAATTCTATTTATATTGAAACCTTGATTATTTCACGTAAAATGAATTACAATTTTGTTTACTTTCTTGTTAAAAAAACAATTTTGTTTAATTTTAAACCCTATTCGTTAAAAACTTTGAACTTTGCTGAAAACATTAAAACACTCTTTTTTTAGTTGGTAAAAAAAAACTCATTTTAAATGTGATTATACTATTCTAATGACAAATGAAAGTTTGAGATTTTTAGGAGAAATAAAATTTATGGTAAATTCATAATTAGTTATTTTTAAAAACATCACCGCACAAAAATCTTTTTTGTTTTGTTTTGTTGAGGCCATCTTTTCAGATTTTTAACCAACTAAGTTGACCTAGTGGTGTTTGTGATCTTAGAATATTCTCTTCTTAAAATTCCGCATTAGATTCATTCTATGCCAATTCCCATAGTAGTTTAGCCAGTTCAAAACAAAAAATTATGATAGACCGAAATCGCACGGAACTCAACTAACAAGGATCAAAATATAAACAAAATTAATAACAGCTAATAAAATTAAAATAAAACAAGATAATTTGATTGGAGTTTATTTGACTTAAGAATCATAATTACCTATGACATAAGTCCACTGTTTAACCGAATCAGAGCCATGCCAGTCATCACCTTGATGCAGTTTAGTTTCATGGACTCTTTCACAAAGGTTTTGTACATGGTGTAGCTCTGATGAGAATAGTTTAAAGAACTTGGCAGAGGATGCTTTAACACCAATTTCGGTGCTAATTTTACCGGCGAGCACCATTTCTGTGAGAAACAAGCAAGGGATAATATGAGCAAGTGGACTCAACCTTAAGCCTTAAATAGAAGAACCAACTTTTTCTGTTGAAGAAAATAGAAACACCAAATTAAATATTACTACCCACTACCACTAGACAGTGGTGGAGCCAAGCAAGAAAACAAAACTTCGGATGGATTAACAAAAAATAATCTTGAATATATAAACATAAAATTTATGTTGTAATCAACAGCAAACACAAAATTCATCATAAAAAAAATTATATACCTTCAAAATTTAAAATAATTATTTACACGTTCCGAATGACTTAAAAGTGTAATTGTAATGCATATTGGAAGGGAGAAGAGGGTAGGGTCGACCCAACACTTGATGAGGCAAAGCGAATTTTAAAAGTGAGACTTTTTTAGTTAAAAAAATATTAATAATATTTTATTTTTATCTAAGTTTTAATTTTCAAAATTTTTGAGATGCAAAATCATATATGAAATGAAATCATCATAATTGATTTCATTTAACATTTATTTTTTAATCGACAATAAAGACAATTCATTTAATCTTTGTTTGAAGACGATTCTTTCAAAAAAAAAAAAAGAAATCTTTGTTATGTAACGAAAACAAAAAAAAAAAAAATTATCTTTGTTGAGACATTTAAGACTTTGTAAATGAGAAATTGGAAAAACCAAAAGTCTCCTAAAATAATTGAAGTAAACAAATGGATGAATTACGAATGAGTTGTTGTTGTGTAACACATGTTTTAAGAGAAAGTCAATGTGTAAAAAGAAAACACATAATACATAAGAGTTTTTTTTCTCTTGAAAGAAAACAAATTAATACTAGGCTAAAAACAATTCAAATAAGTAATGTATATACTTTTTATAATGCCCGAAAGAAGGAAAACACATAAAAAGTTTATAATGTCTGAAAAGATAACTTTCCAAAGTAATATTAGGCTAAAAACCTACCGGCTGAAGCCAGAGAAAAATGACAAATTGCCAATTTCTCCCTCTGCAACGTCTTTTGAGACTTCTTGAATTTTAATTCTTCATCTTCCTAAGGTCTTCACAACTCTTCAAATATCTTGTTTTGCCGATATGCATGATTTCTTCGTGAATTACAACAAAACATCCTAAAATTGCTATGTTTCAGGAAAAATACAATTACAAACTCAAATATAGGAAATGTTACAAATGTCCCGAAATCATAAGAAATTGTTCTAATACTCCACTATTCTGCTTGTAAAACCTACTGAAATTGACTGAAAAACAAGTTAAGAATAACGTAAGATGACCTGCCATCAATCTCTCAAAAGCAGGGCAACGAGTATTAATTAAATTGACCCTTCAATCCATTCCAACTTATTTCATGAGCATATTCACCCTCCCATTTTCACTTTGTGATGAAATTAAAAAAATTATGAACTCATTCTCGTGGGGTCTTTCAGGTTCGCAATGTAAAGGTATTCACTATTTGTCATTGGAGACCGTTATTCCTAAGATCTATAAGGCAAGATATTACCCGCATTAACATCTTCGAATCATCCTTGGGGCATAATTGTAGTTTTGTTTGGAGAAGCATATGAAATTTTAAGTTTATCCTTAAACTGTGTGGCATCTGGCATGTGGAGATCAATAGGTGGCACTTCTAAATCCGGTTGGAATTATAGTTGGATCTCAGACAATGTCACCTTCACACAGCAAAATAATGGTTTTTTGTTTTTCCTTATGGCTGACCTTAATTAGTGTATGACATTGTGTCCTTTCAGAGTATAAAGCCTAGATTGTCCAACCTTTGCACTTGATATTCAATCAACAGGGTTTCGAACATATCATCAACACGACTTTGCATGCTTCAATGGTGAGTATTCTATTCGTAGTGCCTATTGATTATGCATGAATAAATTACTTGATACAACTCACTTTAAGGCGCAATGATATTGGATTTTACCCTAGAAACTGAAGATGCCACCAAAAGTGAAAATTTTATTTGGAGAGGTGTAGGAATTATCTCCTAACATGTATGAGCCTTAAAGATAAAGGACTCAATAACATTACATCTTGTCTTATGTGTAGTCGGCATAATAATGATAGACTCCATCTCTTTTTTAAATGTCCAAGCAGTTGTAATATTTGGAGTTTGTGGGAAGCTTATCCTTTCATATGTAATTTAATCAATCAAGGACATGAAAGCACTGATACTAATTTTAACATACTAAAGATATTACAAGTTGACGACGCAACCTTGTTTTGTTATATTTTGTGAAGCATTTGGAAGAAAAGAAATAATAAAGTTTGGAATGAGGTGGCGACGCACAATCCTTTGTTTTGGAACAGAAGCCTAAAGAAAGTTCTAAATGAACGATGCCAAGTGAAGGGCTCATCAAATGCAACATCAATGCATCCTTTTCAAAACAAAATAACAAGGTTGAAATAGGCATGTGTTTAAGCGATGAGTAAGGTACCTTCATTCTAGCTAAAACTAAATGGTTTAGCCGTGTGTGTGACGTACATGTTGAAGAAGCTCTTGGATTATGTTGGAACATTGATGTAATATTGGAAGAAAAATTGGAAGAATAAACATCAAGTAATTATAATTTGATCTAATATTGTGTGAATTAAAAAAATAGAGTGTGAGGATGCCACATAAAATAGAACACACACATTAGTAGTGTTTAATTGCGGTATTTAATTTTAAATACTTGATAATGATAAAAATAATAGTAGTTATTATTTTTATTTGAGAATATCACTTCCTATAAACTTAGCTTATGGTGGTTGTGATAAGAATAAGAATTTAATTAAATTTCTTATATTTCCTTCATTCAAATCCAATAGTTTGTTTTCTGCACTTTTGTGGATTTGTTTCTTTTGATCATACCCACAAGTGTTGTTGAACTGATTAATGGATAAACTCCATTTTAATCTTATCCATTAAAGTAACTGTTGTTGCACCAATTTTTGCTAAAACAGTTACATAATCTCTATATAAATAGAGGAGGACTCCACTCAGTTCAAAAATCACACCAAAGAGTTTCATTGAGTTGTCGGGAACTCTTTCTCTCTTCTCCCTTTCTTGACTTGTGTTGACGAGTCTTTCTTTTCTTTATCTCATTTTTTTTGTACCTTCGAAATTAAGAGTGTTCTTAAGACCATAGTCTCTTTTTCGGTTTAATGTCCCTTCGAAATTAAGAATGGTCTTAAAAACATAGTCCCTTCGATAGTATATGTCCCTTCGAAATAAAGAATACTTTTAAGATCACAGTCCCTTCTTTGGAATAACAATGTCCCGTCAGAATTTAGAATGATCTTAATGGTATATAAAAATTATTTCAATATTTTTCTATTTGAGGAGAAATGGTGGTATCACCATATTTGAGCGGTCGTAGTGCCATATTGATGTTTTGAAGAAATTAAAGTTAGAATGGTGGTAACACCATATTTGAGTAACAGAGTGGCAACAATACCATATTAAAGTGGTTTCACTAGTGCAAAATTGATATAAGAATTATGTGTATTATACTTATTTTATTAAAAATAGGTGTGAAATATAAATAAGGTGGCAGTTTTGTAAATATATTGTAAATTTTGTTTTTGTGAGTAAATTTCAAAACCTGATTTTAAGAATAAATGGGGTCAAATATGAAATAAA
>Ga0315914_1000936_pt1 | contig 41186 bp, 25 predicted proteins | sample MpolenodulesMG_FD_203920 | JGI IMG/M metagenome (GOLD analysis project Ga0315914, IMG submission 203920) | Medicago polymorpha root nodule microbial communities from Los Angeles, California, United States - elongated nodules | ecosystem: Host-associated > Plants > Roots > Nodule | place: USA... | reverse complement strand
TATATATATATATATATATTACCTTTGATAAATAGCTGAGATAAAGCTGAGTTGTTAATTGTTTTTGTATACATGACTACGCACGGAATGAGTGTATTTATAATCGCAAGAATATATCTTAGGGAGGATCAATTAAATCCCTAATTCATAGCAAGTTTTATTTACACAATAAGCACTTGTTAAATGTATTTTCTAACTCCCGCAAAAAAGTTTTTTCCCTAATTACATTCCTTCATTGTTTATGTAATTTCTGTCTTTTTTTACTTATGCATTTCTTTAGAATTTGGAAAGTTGATATTTGCTTCTAGCATATGCTTTATAATTGATGAGTATGTACTTGCAAATTTCTTTTCTTTTATTTTCACTGATACAATGGTTTTTTTTCTCTTCTCATAGGAGCATCAGACAAAAGATGATGCAAGACAACAATTTCTGCGTATATTGAGAGCACTCCCTTATGGGAATTCAGTTTTCTTCAATGTTCGCAAGATTGATGATCCTATTGGACTTTTGCCCGGACGAATAATAATTGGAATCAATAAAAGAGGGGTATGCATGATTCAGCATAAATATAAACTGATCAAGTTATATTATTATTTAATATTAAAAAAATGAACTATGCTTTTAATTGTGTGCTTTTTCTTAATCAATTGTCTATAGATTCATTTTTTTCGTCCAGTTCCTAAGGAATATTTGCACTCGGCTGAGTTGAGAGACATAATGCAATTTGGAAGCAGCAATTCAGCAGTCTTTTTCAAAATGCGAGTAGCAGGTGTTCTTCACATATTCCAGTTTGAAACCAAGCAGGTATAGCACCTTTCTTAACACCATACAAGCTCTCGAGTGTTTTGAAATTATTTTTACTCACTGGCATTGTGTCGCTTTGTTGTAGGGTGAAGAAATTTGTGTAGCTCTTCAGACACATATAAATGATGTAATGCTGCGCCGCTATTCGAAAGCACGATCTTCTAGTGGCGGTAGTTCTTTGAATGGAGATGCTTCTATCAATTCAAAGCCTCCTAATTTAGAATCGTATGAGAAGCGCATTCAAGATTTATCAAAACTTGTTGAAGAATCTCAAAGAAGTGCTGATCAAGTAAGTCTAAAGTTATTCTAATGTATAATATAACGTGTTATGAAATTTGTGCATCAAACACCAAACTGAATAATTGAGTATTTTATGCTTTGTTACATTGATGCAGGGGGGTTTTATTAGTAATTTAGTAGTATTTATTATTTAGCCAAATCTTAATAATTTTCTAGAATTTTCTATTATTATTCCGTTTTATATTATTTTGGCCCGCGAGTTTGTTATTTCTTTCATTATATAAGCATAACTTATGTAGCCTAAGAGGCACACTTTTATTCATTAATAATATTCGAGACTTTTCTCTCAATTCTGGTGGATTCCAGAAACCCTTATTTTGATAGGTTTGTCACTTGCAACTCTATTTTCACAAGTTTGTCGCTTGCAAACTTGTTCTTTTCTATCTAGGTTTAGCGCTTGCTAACCCTACGCTTCCGTACTGCGTCATACATGGTAGTATTTATTTGTTTAACTTTGGCTTGTCAAAGTTGAATTTTGGTACTGATTGTATTTTGCATACAATCAAGAGACTTGTTATGTTCATATCATATATGATTGGGATGTCTAATTAATGTGTTTTTAGTCGATTAGTTATAACTTTAAATTGTCTTGACTAGTTGCATAAAGATTTGCGTGAGAAGCAAGAAAAGGAAGTAAAAATGCAAGAACAATTGGAGGGTTTGAAGGAATCTTTAAAAGCTAATAAGCAAAATCTTGAAGCAGTTACAAGTGACTGTGAAAGACTTAGGTCACTATGCAATAAAAAAGATCAGGCGCTACAGGTAAAGTTCTTGACTTCATGAAATGAATCATATTTTATCTTTTAGTTACTGGTATGTGTTAATAATCATGCAATCTACCAGGTTATAGAGAGCACTTCCAAAAAGGATCTCGTTGAAACAAACAACCAAGTAAGATATACCTACCGTATGAAACTATTATTCATGCTTACAATATCGATTATTATTCTTATTATTATTGTTGTTGTTGGTTGACTTTTTATTTATAAAACATGGACTTCAATGGTATCAATAGGTGCTACAAAAGCTTAAATATGAGCTAAAACATTGTAAAGGTGAGCTGGATTCGGCTGAAGAAACTATCAAAACCTTGAGAAGTGAAAAGACGATTTTGGAACAGAAGCTATCTGTGCTTGAGAAGAGGAACTCTGAAGAGGTAACCCAGAAGATACAAATCATTATTCAAAATTATAAAACTATAAGATTAAGATAATGATGGTTTTTGTAATGCAGAGTAGTTCTCATCAACGGAAGCTTGAGCTAGAACGCAAAGCTGTGAAGTCTGAAGTGTATGACCTTGAAAGAAAGATAGAAGGGTATAGACAAGAATTAATGGCTGCGAAGTCTATTATTTCAGTCAAGGACTCTGAATTGGCTGCATTGCAAAATAATTTCAAGGAACTGGAAGAACTGCGAGAAATGAAAGAGGTTTAAACTCTTATGTAACTTTTTACTTGTATAATGTTGTTTATATTCTCATTATTATTTCTTAGGATTTATGTACAATAGTGTGATATAAGATCCTGTAATTTGAGACTTATCTAGTCAATAATACTTGTATAATTCAGACCTAGAATAGCACATGCCTTTTTCAATGTTTTATTTATTTTTCATTATATTGTTAGTTTAAAAAACATATCAACTTTTTTGTCTGATTGTCCAGGACATTGATAGAAAGAATGAACAGACAGCTTCCATATTGAAGATGCAAAGGGCTCAACTAGCCGAAATGGAAGGTCTTTATAAAGAAGAACAAGTTTTAAGAAAACGTTATTTTAATGTAATAGAAGGTAATTGACCAGGTCTATTTGAATGTTTTGAAATATTTACATGGCTGATCTGTATTTAACCTTTCAACTTGTTTTATTAGACATGAAAGGCAAGATCAGGGTTTATTGTCGGCTAAGACCTATCAGTGAAAAAGAGGTTGCTGAGAAAGAAAGAGAAGCTGTTACTGCGGTAGATGAATTTACTGTTGAGTTTCTCTGGAAAGATGATAATCCAAAACAGTATATATATGATCGTGTTTTTGGTGGTGATGCAACTCAAGAAACTGTATTTGAGGATACAAGGGTAAGCCTTACTGTGACAACTTATAGATCATAATTAAGCCTAAAACTCATTACTAATTTCTTCACAATTTGTTCTGCAGTATTTGGTGCAATCTGCTGTTGATGGTTATAATGTGTGCATATTTGCTTATGGTCAAACTGGCTCTGGAAAGACATTCACAATCTATGGATCAGAAGACAACCCCGGTCTTACACCTCGTGCAATTGCTGAACTTTTTAGAATTTTAAGGAGAGATAGTAACAAGTATTCCTTTTCCTTGAAGGTAATATTTCTGAAATGGATAAGAATCAAATTTCATTTCTAGTCTCAGGTTGAAAATTTTCATGTCATTAGATCTAGTGGTTGTATGTATAAAAATTTTTAGTCTCTAAATTGTGTGATTTTCACAACTACCAATCATGGTGGAATTATATCAAGATACCCTAATAGATCTTCTCTTGTGTTAACAATGCAGGCATACATGGTGGAATTATATCAAGATACCCTAATAGATCTTCTGTTACCTAAGAATGCAAAGCATTCTCGATTGGATATCAAGAAGGATTCAACGGTAATGATCCTTATGTCATCATTGTGATTTTCCATTTGCAAATATTTTTGTTACTTGAGTGCAAACCATTTACCATTGGTCACGAAGAATGATTTAAAGATGTCCATCTGTTTTGCTTAATTTTGACTAGTTGCTTAACATTCTTCATATTATTACTTGATCATATTTTCTAGCAATTGTTGAAGTAGGCAGTCAGATATTTCAAAATAAGTTCTAGACTCTTGATCATAACCGTTTCATTTTTAATTCATTGATGTTAGGGAATGGTCGTTGTGGAAAATGTGACAGTGATGTCAATTTCCACAATTGAAGAATTGAATTATATAATACAAAAGGGTTTTGAGCGACGACATATATCCGGGACACAAATGAATGAAGAAAGTTCAAGGTCTCATCTCATTCTTTCAATAGTAGTTGAAAGTACCAACCTTCAAAGTCAGTCAGTTGCAAGGGGAAAGGTATTTACAATTTTTTCCCTTTGATCTACTATGGTATTATTAGTTTATCAATTTTTAAGACCTTTTAAATATATGTAAAGAAAGCGCCAAAAAATGAGTATATCATTATGTTAGCGTGTAAAATATTTCTTCATTGTTCAGTAACAATGTGGAGTATTGATTGTTTCTTGAGCTCAAGGTATTATCGCAATACTATTGCGCACATGAACTTATTTTATGTTGATGTAACTTGCAGCTGAGTTTTGTTGATCTTGCTGGTTCAGAAAGAGTGAAAAAGTCAGGTTCCATGGGTAGTCAACTCAAAGAAGCACAAAGTATCAACAAATCCTTATCAGCACTTGGAGATGTTATAAGTGCTTTATCTTCTGGTGGTCAACACACACCTTACAGGAATCACAAGTTAACTATGTTGATGAGTGATTCACTTGGCGGTAATGCCAAAACTCTCATGTTTGTCAATGTTTCTCCAATAGAATCAAGCTTGGATGAGACTCATAACTCTCTCACGTATGTTATTTGTTATGCTTATTTTCTTATTATTTTTTAACTTGAAAAAGCTTAGGGTCTATTTAGTTTGAAAAAATGTTTCTATTTTCATTTCCACTAGCTATCTTCATTGTATAAATCTTTAAAATACAAAGCAAATTGAAAATAAGATGACAGTTCTACAATTAAAAGTGAAACATAACATGGAAATAAAAATAGTTTTCTCTACCAAACACATACTTATTGTATGTTTGGGTTGGATGTGGATTTGGTAAATTCACGGCTATATTGTGATTTGGTTGAAGCTCCAAAGTGTATCTTTTGCCAAAATTGCGGTGGCTCAATGTGATTCTAACAATCCTACCGTCAGTCCAAACATACACTCAGCCTGTAGAAATTGTAGTAGTATGTCCCAGCTAAAATTCTCTCATGTTCTAACAGTCATTCCATTATGCTTTTTTTTATAGGTACGCATCACGAGTAAGATCGATTGTGAACGACCCTAGCAAAAATGTTAGTTCGAAAGAAATTGCTCGATTAAAGAAGTTGGTTACATATTGGAAACAACAAGCTGGAAGAGCAATTGAGTATGAAGATTTAGAAGAAATTCAAGATGAACGACCAAACAAGGAGAGACCAGATAGTCATGGTAGCTCTAGCTCTAGGTAAATAAGAGTATTCACACAGCCTTTAGTGCACTGGATTGACCATGTGCACAATATTCTTTTCTAAATGTACTGTCATCTATCAATTACCTTGATCAATCAGGCTGAGTATATTGTATTGTTTTGTTAAAGGGATCTAAGATGTATAGTAGGATTTTGTATATATTATTAATTAATCCTTTTTACTCCTGCTGATATAAATATATATACATTAGTATAATTCTAACTAAATATTCTGTTATTCAATTTGCTGTCTATAATTGAATAAGTCGAATCCAGTCTGGGACTATGGGGTGAATTAATGTGAATGGTCTGGGTCGAAGTTAAGCAAAATAAACCAAGTCATTACTTTGTCCCTGAAAGTAGTAACATTTTCACATATACCTTAGATGTCACATTTTCCAAGACACTAGGAGTACAAAAAGGACATTGGTACAAAGAAAGTTATTTTTGAAACTAAGGACCAAAATTTAGTATTAACAAAAGGGTTAAGTATATTTTTAGTCCTTATAGAATCATGAGTTTTCAAGTTTATTCCCTATAAAATTTTATTGGTAATTTTTTTAGTCCTCTATGATATTGTAATTTGTAAGAATAGTTTCTATTTTTGATATTGTAATTTGTAAGAATAGTTTCTATTTTGGAAACCTTTTGCAAAAAATGTGCACTTTTAGTCCTCTAAAATAGTCCCTATAAAATACAAATAAGAACTAAAAATGAATAAATTTTTTGTAGGGACTAAACTTGAAAGCTTGTAATTTTGTAGGGACTAAACCATGTTTAACCCTGTTGGTGGATTAAAAAAAAAAATACTTAGATATTTTATGCAACATTGCAACCAAGGAGTGCATGGAGAGATTAAAATGTAATTTTCATATGAGATTGAGAAAATTTACTAAGGAATGTCCACAACCCTGGCTTGAGGCCATTAAAATAAAAACCTGGCTTGAGCTTCAACCTTTTTGCTAGTTTTTTTAGCTATATGTCGACCAAAAACCAGACATTCATTTGTTTGTCGGGATGTAATGCGACTGATTTGTAATTTTTTAAATAATCTAGCAATGAACTTACACACACTAAACGTTAGAAATTGTGGAGTTACATGTTCGAACCTACGCCCCAACATATCAAATGTCTCTGCAACCTTATATCATCTGACTTGCATTACTTGGTAAGATATATTTTTTTCTTGTGATGACCCAAAGTGTAATTAATCTAAATTTCTTTGAACTATTTAGCAATTTTCTATTTTTTTAAAAAATAAAAGGTTTGTAATTGGGTCTAGGAATCGGCCAATAATTTGTAATTAGGTTTATTTCAGGAACCTAATTACAAATTATTAATATATTTATGCAACTCCACAGTAATTAAACAAATTAAAAAAGAAACATGTGACCCTTAAATTGTGCAACATTGTTGCCAAAATCCAATAGTTTAAAATATAAACGAAAATGGGATTTAGACAAGTGTTTTTCATCTCAAAATACTGTATAATCAACCTTGCTGCAGAGAACTGACAAATAATAACGAATTTCATAGTAATTTCATTTCATGACCTAAATACAAGATTTATTTGGATTTATTTTAGGTAACTGTTACTTTTCCAATCATACACCTAACACAATTTTGGCATTGATATAATCTAATCTACATCATGATTTTTCAGTATGAATGATTTGTGATTGTTCTATTGATTATAATAACATACTCAAAGCCCTTAAGCTAATATATTGATATTTACAATCATTGTTATCTAACCAACCTTTACAACCAAAGGACTAGTAACTTGTAACCTTCTATTTGTCCATGACAGGAATCCAAATTTGTATCCTTTTGAAGGAGAAGTTACTTTGAAATTCACACTGAACTTGATTTTCTGACCAATTCTTGTGAACACTAACCGGTTCGGCACAACGGTGACATTAACACCAGGTGGAGAAGAAACTAAAGAGTTATATATACTTGTTGCTTTTCCAACATTAGTCACAACCCTTGTAACTGAAAAGTTGTCTTTGAGATTAGGAACTGAAATGGATGGATAGTTGAGGTTTGATGCAGTGGTGAATTTGCTTTTACAAGTGCTGTTGTCTCTTGTAACAAGATGGAGTGATCTTTGATCATAACCAAGTGAACATAGGAATGTAATGAAATCTGTTGGCTCAGAATCATAGACTAGACCAGGATCAAGAACTCTTGCAGGGTTCAAAAACCCTGATCCATAATCAAATGCATTAGCCCTTTTTTGTTCCGGATCTACACTGATCGGTTTGTGGCGCTTATCTAGGATTGTAGCTGCATAATAAAAAATTCACAATTAGTTTCTTGAGAGGAAATAAATAATATATAATTCAATGACTGCGATTCTCTTCAATATCAAATATCGCAACAACTTCGGTTGAAAATCACAAGTGAATTGAAAGGTTTGTGTATTTTGCTTTCTTTTTGGTGATACAGTGCAGTTCTCACTGTCTAGAATTGTAGCAATTAAGTGACAAATGAAATTTAATCCTATTATAAGGAGTTTTGTTTCACTTTGTTTATTCAGATGAGTATCTAATTAGATATAGATAAATGTAGGTCTTGGAAAATGATATTAATATGAGTATGTAATGTAATACCAGTTGTCATGATGGCCGACTTGATAGCAGATGGAGACCATGAAGGATGAACAGCTTTGACTAAGGTTGCAATTCCAGTTACATGAGGACAAGCCATGGAAGTTCCTGACAGAATGTTGAACATGTTTCCAGCAACTGGAGACCATGCTGCAAGAATATTTAGTCCTGGAGCTGTGATATCAGGCTACATAGCAAATAACAGTTTTACAGTTAGAATTATGGTCATTTTACAACCGTCTCTTGAGGTTACAAGGTCAGACTTTTACTACTGAGAGCTGATACCTCATCTACTAATTCTCGGTACAAGTCCAACAAAAGTAAAAAAATAATGACCGATATTGTAAAGTAAGCTAAGATAGATTATAGTAATTCATTTGTACATAAATGAAAATTTCACCTTCAAAATTTCAGGGTTTAATGCATTAGGACCTCTAGAAGAAAATGCTGCTACACGCGGTGCAGATTGAGCTCCTATTACTGTCTTTGCTCTTAATATCTTTGACATAGGTTTACTGTTTAACATATAACAGAATGTGAAGTTAGACTTTGGATAATAGCACTAACAGTAAAAATTGGACCCTCCATAGCTGCAGTATCATGCTGCAGTTGTAGGCAGAATTAGATTTAGAGAGAGAAATTTCTAAATCTAACGGGTCCCTACCTCTACCGGTACCAAACTGTACTTGAAGAGGATTTAGGTCCATAAAAGTATAGGTAATTTGCAAACTATAAACAAACCGTGTAGTCTTGAGATAGGATAGAATCTTTTGTCCTTTTTTCTTTCCAACAATAGCTGAAGGGATCACAAATGGGATGGCAACATCTTGATCTGTCTCATCAATAAGTATCATGCCAACTCCTCCTGCTTCTTTCACAATTTTGCTCTTTGCCACTTTTGATTCTGTTGAACGCTCTACATGTCTACAAACAAGAACCTTCCCTTTGGTCTTTGTTTTATTCAAAGAACTCTCTAGACAGTAACTACAAAACCAAATATAATATAAGTTTAAAAGGCATCATTTTGCATTGATTTTTTTGTTAGTTTTAACTTTTAAGTACCTTGCTTCACCTGGATTGGTAAGGAGTGAAGTATCCTGCAAATGCCTCAGAAGCAGAAATTACCCTTGTGGAGGCATTCATTTCAAAGAGACTTAGACTTTCACCCTGATCCAATCACATAAAAATAATAAGGTTCCTCATGGTGTGCAACAAATTACCTTAAAATAGGTTAGTTATGGTTTTAGTCTTTTAACTTATTACCCTAAGGCCTATTTGGATTGACTTATTTGAACTTATCTATTGACATAAGTACTTAAGCTGCTTTCTGCTATTTCCATAAGCTCAGTTAACTTATGAAAACAACTTATAGCTTACACAAACAATTTGATTTGATTTTATCTTTTGTTATATAAATAGCTTATACAAATGCACTTATATGAGGCGCTTAATTAAGTTGTTTATCCAAACGGGGCCTAAAAGTGTAATTATGAAAGCACTTCAAATTACCGTGATTTTAGCACCATTTCCTAATATGATATCAGAAGTGAAATCCCTATCAGTTGAGCCAGCAGCAACAGTAAGCATCCAAGGTGCAAGGTTAGTAGCAGAACCAGGATTTCCTTCATTTCCAGCAGATGAAACAACAAGCACGCCACGGTTTGCAGCATGAAATGACCCTATAGATATAGCATCATTGAAATAATCTCCTTGTGGTGATTGAGCACCAAGAGATAGAGACAAAATGTGAACACCATCTCTTATAGCATCATCAAATGCTGCTAGCAAGTCCACATCATAGCAACCTGAATCCCAACATGTTTTGTACACAGCAATTCTAGCCATAGGTGCACCTCCTCTTGCACCTCCACTTGCTAGTCCTTTATAATTCATGTTTTGTACATATCTCCCTGCAGCTATTGAAGCTGTATGGCTACCATGTCCTGTGCTGTCCCTAGCTGATTTGAATGAGATTTTTGCATTTGACTCTTCCTCTGCTTCATATCCACTCTTATAGTATCTTGCTCCTATCACTTTCCTATTCCATAAATAAATCATCAACCAATGAAGGTGAAACAAATGGAAACCAGTATTTTAAATAGCGGTCGCGGTTGTGTCATGACCTTTGATATTTTAGAGCAATGTGGCCCATGCAGGCTCAATCATCACGTTAACATAAAAAACCATTATGCTACAGTCAATATTGTGGTAGCAGACCTTTATTTAAAACCTTCTGGAAACTAATTCATGTGAAGTCATGAAGGGAATATTGAGGGTAACAGTTAACCACAAACCTGTTGCAAGTTGAGGCATTGAATGCTTCTCCTGATTGACAATGACCTTTCCACCCTTGTGGCACTGCAGGCATGTCGGTGTCACTGAAACTCGGAGATTCTGGCCAAATTCCTAGTGAATCATGGTTATTATTAACAGAACTCATTGTGATAAATTCATGGTTACTAACAAAATCCAACTAATCAACTTTTTCAGCATGCAGTGCCTAAACCATTTTCCTCAATGTGATGTTTTCCATATTAAGTTTCATACCATGCAGTAATTTTACCAGCAACAGAACAAGAAATGAACAATTTTTTTTTTAGAGTTCATTAGTAGGAATTTGAATACCATAATGATGTAATTAAACTTCCAATTTTTTTTTATTTGATGAATATCCACATGTTCCCTAGTCATGTCTGACATCCGTATCTATTAAACACCGACATAGACACCAATCACGACACGACACTGATCATGACATGTAGACACCGGTAATAAATTATAAAAATGAAAGTGATTGAATGTAATCACATGTGTCGTACACCAAATATGCCTTCGATCTTAAATGTCGGTGATATATAGATTTGTACTAATTCACTCATCTTCAAGTGAATTCGTTATTCACATGGTTCAAAGTAGGGGCCTCCCAAATTCCCAATTAAAAGTACCCTTAAATTCCAATTTTGGATTTTACCATTGATCATACTACTTTCCTTAAACATGATAATGCTAAAGCTAAAGCAGAAAAAATAAAGTGATAGTTTTTCAGCTAGTGAAGTAATAAATGAGTGTGGAAGTGAAAATTCTTGTGAACCGGTTAATAAATGCCATTATGGAACAATAACTGAACTTGAGAATGAATGTGTTGCTTTTTGCCATAGAAGTTACCAACTTTATCATAAAGGCTGAAACTATACTTAAAATAGTACAAAGATACTCACCAGTATCAATGAAACCAATGATGATATTTTCTTGATTTTTAACTGAGTAGCCAAGAGTTTCCATGGTTTGATCATCCAAAAGTCCCATGAAATCCCATGAATGAGTTGTATGCAGCTTTCTTTTAGAATTTGGAAAAACAGAAACCACTCCTGCCATTTCTGTTCAAATTTTTCAAGTTACAGAAGCCATTATATTCTTTCTAAACCAAACTATATAGTAGTAACTAGCAAAAATAAATACTGTACTAAACTACTAATTACTTTTTTATAGGATAACTTTCAAATTTTTAACTGCATTAATTACTTTTTTACCACCATAATACTGCTAATTATATCACATATTTTTCTGCAATCATTAATAACACTATCAACTTTCTTAACTCTTGTGAATTAATCAATGTGGTCCTGTATTTAGGGACATATGTGGTAGCAAGGGACAAGGATTTAATCAGCATTAAAAACAGAAAAACAACTAAACTTACTAGAAATTTTGGAAGCTTGTTCATCAGTGAGCTTAGCTGCAAAGCCTCTGAAACCATGTCTATAGCTATAAATATGAGAAGCTTGTGCTTCTTCAATGCTGTCAAAAACATTCAAAACATGAAAATGAAAAATAAAATCCCTTTTATCTCAAGCAATAGTAATAGTATATTAATAAATAAACTACAACTAAAAACACCTGCAGAATTTGTAAAAAAATCCAAAATTGGTATTGATAGTAACCTCTGCAACACTGACACTTGTGATTGAAAGCGTGTGACACCGACACGAGACCAATACATATGATTACATTCAATAAGCTCATTTTTTCAAATTTTTAAGAGTGTCGACGTGTCCGTGTTAATGCTTGATAGATAACATCTCTAACCTTCCACTATGAACTGAGGCAAGAATTTGATGATCTTCATTCAAAATATCATCTGGGTATTCCAAACTTTTGCTTCCCATGTAAACTACATAAACCTGAAATTCAATCAAGATTTCAACACTGTGATTCACAAACTCAAAATCAAAACCAAAACCAAAACCAAAAAAGCTATAAAAAAGACACTACTTTTGAATTTACCTTGGTAGAAAAGCAAAAGCTAACTTTTGCAACAAGCACTAAAAGTAACAACAGAGAAAACAAGACACTGTTCATAGGATAACCAGGAGAAGAAGACATTGTTAAAGTTTCAAACTTTTTAGTGTATATGACAAACTAGAACAAAGTTGTATATAAATAAAGAAAAGGGTATAGAAAATTTTCAACTTTAAAAAAAAATTTGAGAATGAAAAATTAAATAAAAAAAGAAAATGAAATCTTTTTAAGGTAAAAAGTGAAGGGTAAGAATCATGGTTGAGGTGTCATGTGTTTAAGATTCAACGAGGTTGTTTGTTATATAACAAAAAAAACAGTGATGGTTGTAATGAGAGAACATGGAGCAGTAGTGGCAGAAAAGGAGCTGAATGGTTAGTGGTTAAATTGGTGAATTATATGATGACTATGAGAGAGAAAGAGATAGATATAGAGAGAGAGAGAGAGAGTAGTGGTTTTGTTTTGTAACCATTTTGGTGCATTAAAAATGTGAATATGGGCCCTCATGTTGAGGAGACTGTTGGAAGTAATGTGATTAACACTCAAGATTAGTGGAGGATTAGCTAGCAATAGCATAAAGCATGTGACCTTACTTATGTTTTGATTAATGGAAATCAGAATCTAATTATGATTTAAGTAATTGGTGGTTGATGTTGTAAAGTTTGTCAGTAGATGAGAGTTCAATTTATAATTGAGTGGCAATCCCCAAATTCTGTAGGTGAATTAATGGATTATTGATTTAAGAAATGAATCTAAATTATTGGTCAGTCATGTATCATATCAATAGTATATTGAAATGTTGGATTTGTGATTTTGGGATATCACATAGTAGCTGTCTAAACCAGAAAGAGACAAATTCATCATCATCCATTGATGGTGAACTAAAATAGTAATTTAGAATCCATATTGTGAATTATTGTGAATTATGAATTTCATCTATGCAATAATTTGCTGATTTAAATGGTTGGATTTGGACGACTCATATTCTAATTTAACAAAGGAGAATTTGCCACACGATGGATGAAACTAAAGTTGCGGTGACACAAAATTCACAACTTAAAGCTTCTGAATTTCATAGTGAAAATGGTCTTAGATTGCGATAAAAGGATGATACTGCGGATCACAAAATTCACAACTTAAAGCTTCTGAATTTCACAGTGAAAATGGTCTTAGATTGCGATAAAAGGATGATACTGCGGATCTAAAGAGAGGCAAAGTAAGAATATTGTATTAATTTTTTATTTTTATTGGTCAAGTATAGTGATCACACTCACAAATTTTAAATGCAAAGAAATGAAGGATATCAAATTTAAACTTAAACTATGCATTGCAACTATCAATTGAGTTATACTTATTCAACTTAGTTATAAAATTTTGATTTGACATAATCGCGTCAAATATGAAATTTCTAAATCTAAATATGAGAAATATTATTTTGCAAACCGATGACACTAAAGTAGTGCCAAATATATTTGAGATACATAATGAACTCAATTCCTCTAATTACGTATCTCAAAGGAGCTAGTTGTAATGTCTTAATTAGCACGATTTATGAACCATTTTAAGTTACCTAAGAGTTAATTCTGTATCTCTCTAAAAAAAATAAATTATGCATCTCAAAGGGGCTAGTTTTAGGTGCACAAGTAAGGATCATGAGTTTTTAAATATTGTATGAAATATCAAATTAAGATTTACAAAATTGCACTCTAACAATCATTGTACAGAAGATAGAGTCCTAATGGTGGGCAAGATAAAGAGGAAATTTACCGTTAGCTGAAATCATTCTGATGGAATTTCTTTTCAGTGCCTAAAGTCAACATTCTTGTTGATGTGTGCTTGCTCGGTTAACTTCAATTATGATAAGCTCACTCACAAATATATCATCAATTACAATCATTAATCATTATTGTATTTCTCCCTTTCATATCAGAAGAAAGCACAATAATTATCTTCATCAAGACTTTTTTTTTTAGTAAAACTATCATAATCATTATATTATTTGTTGGTAGCAACGGTTCACTAATGTCTTGTAAATTTTATCTTAAATTACATCGTTGCATAAGCTGTATTCCCAAGGCGGCAAGGCCCATGTTTTTGAGAGAGGATTCGGTGCCTTTGGCTTCGGTGCCTTTCGGTGCCTTTGATGGTTTTTGTTCCTATCTTTCTCTAAATCATTAATTTTCTCTCATCTAATTAATTTATTTTAATCATTCATCCAATTTTCTCTCTCATCTAAAATGAACTAAAGACACCGAATCCCCTCCCTATGTTTTTATTTTAAGGCCTATACTTTTTCCATTATAAGCTTTATTCAGATTTTAAAATACGAAATATTTCAACATGTTTTTGAAGGATTTTATGAGATTGTTTATGCCGTTTGGATTCTATAATCCAAATTGTATAGAGCGCGCAAGAAATTCATAGAATCGTAAAAAAAGCAGTCTTATTTGAATGAACTTCTATGAACTATAACCACAAAGTACTCCTAAGCTTAGAGACTCTTTTAACATGTTTTCCTTTTTCATATTTTAATTCTTGATTTTTTTTAAACTACATATTTTCCTATTTGTAAGTCCTTCTAGTGTTTTTTGATATATCTTAAGAAAAATAGTCAATTAATGTATAAGTTTATATATATTAAATATGTTCAAATTGACTTCTATCTTTAAGATAAATTAGGAATTAATAACAAGGATCCGACTCCTCCAAAACGGGTAGTTAGTAAGTTAGAGAGTTCTTTTTGACAAAATGAAGAAACATTGATCACTTCTTAATTAATAAAAGTTGATAATTTAACCATCGTAATTTGTTATGCATGTGTATATAATAAGAAACATTCATCTTTTTATCAATTGGTGGTATAACTCACTTTATTTTATCTAGCTGAGAGTCATACCATACCACCTCAGTAATTTGATCTCTTTTTCTCTATATGCACTGCTAGTTTTTTTTTAAACCTATATGCACTAGTAGTAGTTGTTTATACATTTTGCATATTTTAAAAAATATTGAAGACCAACACTCCATGATGCATCAATCTATCTCCTATAATTTTAATAATAAATCACTTTCTCATTATCTCATATAAGATGTAGATCTCTTGTTATCATAAAACCAGATCTACATTATGATCACACATCCAATTATAACACCTGACCTATCCAACGATATATTTTTTTTCATTATACTCTCTAAGCTATGTGAGTCCTTCATGTTCATGATATGGTAAAGAAAATGATAACCGAAAAGGTATGCATACGATCGATGGGATGCAAGAAAGAAAAAGGAGTACAGGTAAGGATTAAAGCTAAAGAAAGAAAAACACAAATAGAATGTATTAGTATAACAATGTGAGGATAAGGTTTAATTCGATGCACGTATTTACTTTCCATAATTGTCAACCGTTTAAATCATGACTACCTAAAATATGAAATATTTAAGTCAATAAATAAAGGATAAAATTCCTCTAAAAAAATAAATGATAAATTTGTGTCTGTGAGCATAACCCAGTTAATAGGAATATTGCAATATGCAAAAGCTGAGATTTAAACTTGGGATTTTCCACTTAACGAGCAAAACTCTGACATTAGATTACTTGACCAAATAAATATATAAAATAAGGTTTAATTACACTTTTGGCCTCCTAAGTTTATCAAAGTTGTGATTTTGATCCCCTAAAAAAACAACTCCTTCCAGGCCTCCTAAGTTTACTTTCTTGCAATTTTGACTCCCTGGCCCAATTTTGACTCAGTCAACACTGACGTGGACGCACTTTTGTATTTTTTAATATTTTTTTGATTTTGTAATTAAAAAATAAAAAATAAAAATATTTTTTTATTTTTAATTTTTGTAATAAAAAATTGTAATTAATTTTTATTTTATTTTTTGTAATTAAAAAAACAAAAAATAATTTAATTTTTTTATTATTTATTTTTGTAATTTAAAAAACTTTTTTATTTTTGTTTTAAAAAAAATTATAAAAAAAACTTTTTTTTAATTACAAAATTACTTTTTTAATTTTTTAAATTAAAAAAAACAAAAAACAATTAAAATAAAAAATATACACACGTGGCGCCCACGTGTCCGTTTACTGGGTCAAAATTGGCGTGGGGGGCCAAAATTGCAACAGAAGGTAAACTTAGGGGCCTGAAAAGAGTTGTTTTTTTTAGGAGGCCAAAATCACAACTTTAGAAAACTTAGGAGGCCAAAAGTGTAATTAAACCATAAAATAAAGGATAAAATTTAGATAGACCTTCATGTATTTTTTACTAAAGATGTCATCAAAGATAGGCTTCACTTTCTCCTTTGGTCTCATAAATTTTTCAATGTCATTTTGTCTACTAGCGTGTGTTTGGTTTCTCGTTTGCAACATACAAGAACACATTTGTATATTTTCCGATGCATTTTTGTCGTGATTTCTGGAATTTTCAAATACTAACTTTTACATTAATGTGATTTTTTGCCGTAATTTCCATCAAACTTTATTTTGCAAACACCATATCAAAGAAACACTAAATTACAAACATTATTACAGTAAAACAAAATTACAAACGTTCTATCTGTGTCAGTTTTCTATTTGAGTACGTTCCCGGAATGTTAATTACTTACGTGATATACATTTTTGGCTTATTAAGTAGCAAAAATTTGAGTACGTTCCCGTCAAAACTGCATGAATTAGATTTATTAATTTTTTTTGTTGTTGCAATGAATTAGAATTTAGATTATCTTCAAAATATGCGCCCCGATGGTCAATGCAGCAATCCAATATTGCATATAATGAATTAAGTTGATTCTGAAAAAACAAGTGTGTGTGAAGCCTCTCATCTGAAAATTTTATATGAAATATTATATCAACTTCTTTTTGTAAGTATTTATACATTTTTAGAAATTATTTTTCTTCAAAAAATAAAAGGAGGAATGACGCGCCACACATAAATTTATCAAAAAAACACATGAATTTTGAGCAATAGGAAAATGCATATGTTGGAGCAAAAAATATTTTTAAACCATATTATTTGATGTAGTACTTTTAACACACACTCTCATGTGTAAGAGAAGACGTCTTGAACGTCACCGAATGGTTCAATAACATTGGCATGATATATAATAGCAAACCGACTTGTATAAGATTAAACTTTCAACTACATACCATTTATATGAATACATATTCATATCTTATATCATCAAATTAATGTGAACTCCAAAATTCAAATAGATTGACCTAGATCCCCTTAAAAACTTGAAAGAAAAAATGATCGAAATTGTTTGAATCAATCCAAATACGTACAAGGGCGGATCTCTTTAAGGTTGAGTGTGGCTATTGCCACACCAGCCCTGCCCAAACCATTTTTTTTATATTCAAGTCCAAATTTTATTATCATATATATTTAATTTGAAAATATTATCATATGTGTAGTTGTTTAGTGATCAAGTGCTTGTTTTCCTAACTCATTGTCTTGGGTTCAAGTCTTTTTTGGTGAGATTTGTTTTATTTTTAGTGTAATTAACTTCGTTAAAATAATTAGCCACACTGATCATTTCATCCCAGATCCACCCCTATGTACATAGAATAGCTTAGTAGCAATTGAGGAGTGTCGTGTTGGTTATAACATGCCCATTTACATATATCTCCGTGTCTTATGCCTGTTTTTCAGATTCTAACAAAATCAAAACCCGGAGTCATGAAAACTTCACAAAAAGAAAAGCAAAATCTGTTAACACTTAACACACAAAAAAAAAAGAAGAAAAAATAAAAAGAGAACAAGGAATTGTTGACTAAAGTAAACAATACTTATAAGATTCTATATTCTAGCCTCTGATTCGTTGCAATTTTAAATAAAAAATGTGTCTTGCATAATGCATGTGTTCGACTGCAACTAGTTTGATTTGGAAATTAGTATTCTCCTGAGTCTAGCATGATCTTGATTAATTGCTGTTCAGACTAAAAGTTTCCTAGTTTTTCCTATGACTTTCTTTCTCTAAAAATAATTACTCACAATAAAAAACACACCATATAAAAAAATTGGATTAGGGCTCCTTTAAGTCCCCATTTGTTACCTCTGGGATTCCCATATGTTCTCTCCACAAGAGTTGACACATGGGAATAAAAAAAAATTGAACCTCAGTCAAAAGACCATTTGAACATCCATTTATTTAACGACCTATGTGACAACTATATTTTTACAAATAAATGTATGTATTGACACAAAAACCAACACAATAGACAGAGAAAGTTAAAATATAACGTGAATATGATAAAGTCGTCACAAAAATTGTTATAAAATAGTTGTACAAATATCACTCAAGTGTCAATTTTCAATTTAAGGTTAATAAATATGTTGGTATAAATACTCTTGTAAAATGTAAATAAAGTCGGAGTTTAATTAGTATACTCTGTCAGTGTACAATTATTTTACACATGTATTAAATGATGTGTTGTCACGTCAATTAATTAATATGACAACTTATTAATTGACGTGGTAACATATCATTTAATTCATCTGTAAAATAAATGCACACGAAAGGAGTATACTAATTATATTCATAAAGTCATTAATATTTAGATCTTACAAGAGTATATATATCAAAATTAAATAAAAATTGACACTTGAGATTTTACAAGAGTATTTATACCAAAATGTAAATAGAGTAGTTATACACAAAGTTAAATAAAAATACTAATGGTCCTCGTGAGTTAAGCTCAGTTGGTATGGACAATGCATAATATATATAAGGTTTAGGGTTCGAATCCGGCCAGCACAAAAAATTAAAAAATAATAATGTTCATCAAATTAATAAGGCAGAAAAAAAAAATCCTTATCATAAGAAAAGAATAAAAAGTCCTTTTATTTTGGTCGAAAGAATAAAAAATCCTAAAAGATGATGAATTCCTACTCAAAAAGTTTGAGTTATATTTCTTCAGCACTAAACACTTTTAGAGAATTGCTCTTTTGACCCCACAAATACGCAAACTTTACTGAAGATAATTTTCAAATTACATTTTTATGTTTTAAAAACTTCCAAATATAACTTCTGTACGTTATTTTTCAAAATAAAGAGTAAATAGAAAGCAAAAAGAACAAGATAACTGCTCTCCCCCTGCACTTTTCGCTCGCACCCTGCAACCTTACCCAAAATGCCCATGCGCTACTTAACTAATGCTGCGTGAGTTAACTAACGCCGCGTTAGTTAACTCACGCTAGTTTATTATTCTTGTTTTTCTCTTTTAACTTGCTTTTCTTAACTCACATTGAATCTTTCTTGCATGCAAAAAATAACTACTACATCAAATTAGTTATTGAGCACTTGGTTACTCTTTTGAAGTTGACAGAAAGTCCTTGAATGCCATTTTGAATAAAAAGTAAAAAGCATTTGATGGCTGCTTAATTTGTTGAGTTAATTTTCTTAGTAACATTGAAACAATTCAAAGTCAGAATTATTAGTAGGTGGACAAGAATAATTTGAACTAGTGAAAGAGAAAAGCAAGTTGAAAAAGGGATGAGACAGAGTTTGAAACTTGGGATGTCAGTAAAAGAGAAAAGCAAGAATAATAAACTAGCGTGAGTTAACTCACGCCGGGTATAACACCTGCGTGAGTTAACTCATGCGACTTGACTTAAGTCACGTATGTGTAAAATTTAAGTCATGTTTGATTTACACATGCGTTAATTAACTAGCGCGGATGTATTTTGGTCAGTTTGATTGGGTGGGAACGAAACTTGCTGGGCAGAGAGCAATAATCAAAGAACAATCATCATTTGACCGACGTGCTCCTCCATGTTTTCATATAATTGGGCCGTCATGTTCTTTCCTTTCCTTTGGGCCTCAATCCAATTTTTTTACTATTACATTTCCCACCCTATTGCATTCTCACGCTGCGTGAGTCACGCATCCTGTAAAATTTCCAAAAATGCTCTCGGGTTTTTGAATTGTAAAATCCGAAAACATCCAAAGTGAAATTGGATTTTATAATTCGAAATATGGTTATGTATAATCATCAATCAGAATCTCCCATTTCAGCAGTTTTGCTTTTAAAAACAACCAAAAAACAAAGTAAAAAATGCTAAAAACCTGTCAAATAAAATCATAAAAATACCACCAAAAAATTTCAAAAATCAAAGAAAACTAATACAATTTTTTTCGGATTTTTATGAGAATATGAAAAATAAGTCTAAACGATGGAATTTTGGATTTTGAGGGGCGGAGTCCCGTAAGAAGTCCCTTCTAAGGGAGTCTTGATCCTTGATTTTTTTTTTCTTCTGATTTTCTGGGGAAGTTTTGGAGCAATCTGATCAAGTAGCCCGAAAACCAGATTTTTGACTAAGAATAGCTAACAATAACCTAAAACAAAAGGATGAGAGTTAGGAAGATTAATATTGTCCTTAAAATGATTGTCCATGTTATAAACATGTTTAGAATTTGTGCTGATACATTTCAGATTATATAATCCAAATTTTTTTCCCTTGAAAATAAAGGGTGTTCGGATTCTATAATCCGAAAAAAATCAAGTAACGCGGCCTATTTTTTGAGATTTTCGGATTTTTTCGGATTATACAATCCGAATTGGTGAAAAACTTATTTTTTCACTCTATAACAAAGGAAAACACCAGTTCAGATTTTAAAATCCGAAAATTTCAAGAGCATTTTTGAAAAAAAATAGGACGTGTGAGAAATTGATAGGGTGAATTTTTTTCCTTCTTTCCTTTGCATCATGCATTTGTTTACTTGTTGTTTTAGTGTATTCAAATGGACAATAGCGAGAGTGTCTTGATGCCTTCTTTATTTGAACACTCGATGAAGTGGCAAACAAGCAGAGATTCACACACACAATTATAAGGTCTCGTGTTCAAATTTGTATAAAGATAGTTAGATTAACAATATCAACCTTGTCAGTTGCGCCAGACTTTATTGATATTTTGATACCTATTAGCAAGGTTTAACAACTCGAGAGTTTACCTCAACTCGTTTTACCTAGGTAAACTCGACTCGAGAACTCGTACGAGTTTAGCTAAAATTAAAATTAACTAAAATTCATTATTTGTATGACATATGTAAACTTTTTTTTTTTGAGCAATGACATATGTAAACTAATATAATATTATATTGTAAATAGTCCAATAGTGCAAAATATAACTAAATTATAAAGGTTTTCAACCACGATAATAAAGCATTATGTTCAACTAAACATCAAAATACAAAATAAACTTGCAAAATCATAAGTTTTATAAGTATCGTAAATCTTAATCATCCAAAAAGCAAGTGTCATAAGTTCCCAAAGTTTTTACTTAAGACAACTATTCAGTTTTTGGGCTTGATTGGGCTTTGAAATAAAATGGGTCAAAAAAATGGCCCAATTTTTCTTAAATTTTTTTTAGGTGTAAACTCGGTCGAGTTTACTGAGTTAACTCGAGTCAAACTCGTCAAACATTTCGATTTTACCAGAAATCGAATTTACCTCCGAGTTAACACGATTTTAGTACCTAAAAACGTGAACTCGATAAACTCGATGAGTTAACGCTCGATTTATGGAACATTGACTGTTATTCATAGCATTACGGTAAAGAGAACATGATCACGAGTACATGGATACATCATACATCGCTTATAAGCCGTAGGTGCAAAATACTAACTCATCAAATAATTCATTTGTGCTAACGACAATCAAAGAATGGAAAAAACACCCATGCCCTTCTTCCATACTTTGGATATGTGAAAGCAATTACGAAATGATAAGAAAATCATACATAGGTTTTGAACCACAACATAATAAAAGATGACACTGCCTTATTCACTCACATTTATTTGAAGTCAATTCACAACCATCCATTCCCACTCCTTGATAAAAATATTTCAATGCATTGCAATTGCAATAAATTCAAACAATGTATGGGAAGTTAGTTATGATTCAATGTCATCTCTTATGTCTATAAAATTCAACAAAAAAGTTGAACTTCATTCACACACTGATGTATACACTTTTGTCTCTTCTTTTGACCCTTACTGTCCCATTCACATTCTCCACTTTTTATACAATCATTTTCTTTGTATATATATGTGCATATAGTTTGTTTCATTTATCATAAAAAATGACAAACACAGATGAAAACAAAGAGCTTAATCATAATCAACCCTTGTCGATTCTCCAACGATTGGATCGTCTTGAGCTTCTGGTAAATTCAAATTATTTCTCTAGAATTTTACATTATTGTATTTTTATTTTAACTCCTAATAATGCAGCTACTGTATTAACTCCTAATATAATGGTTATTAATTTAACTCCTAATATAATGGTCATTAGTTTAACTCCTAATAATGCAGCTACTGTTTCTTGAAAAGAAGCAATGTCACACAATAGGAGATTCATCTGATAATGCCATTTACAAATGTTTGGAACAAGAACAACAATGCAAGAGCTTGTCCTATGTTTTTGAAGAGGTTCACCACAAAGGCACGTTGCTGGAGCGAGTAGCATTGTTAGAAAATCGAGTAATTCAGGTTTTTGAAGATCCACATAATTTATTTTTTGTTTAGAATCATTTGTTTTAAAATTTGATATGTCACGTCTACAAATCATCATGTCTTCCAAAACATAAGACGATCCAAACTCTTGTTTTACACCTCCAAAAAAATATACATTTTTCTAAAGGCCTTTAAGCCTCCCAACATAAAATCGATGTTATTTAATATTAATAAGTTGATACTTTTTGCGTAACATCTTCATAGCTCGGTGGTCGAAGCAAAACCCATGTTAAAAATTCAAATTTCAACAACAACCTAAGTTCCATAAGCACAAATTAAAGTGATATATACACATCTATATTATATGCTTAATTAGTTTTTGATTATTCAGCTGAGTATTGACTTGGACATGGGAAACACGTCAAGGTCAAGTTCTTCCACATCTACAGTAGCTGGAAAGCTAGGAAAAGGATCAGGATCGTTGGATGTTAATGAGAATATGGATATGGTCACTAAACTTGAAGAGAAGCATGATACTCTCATAACACAAGTAACTTTTTGTTAAACTATTGTATTTATATGTGCCTAAAAGTACAGTTCTAAATATAGTTTTTTCTAATGGTCTGCTTTGTGGTCTTGTAGGATAGCATTGTTGTGGAGGCTTGTTCATTAAACTCACCATCTTGCAAGGCACATAGAATCAAAGCAATGTCTAGAATGGGTTACAATAGGAAATGGCTCAAGTGGTTGAAATTTGGATGTTGATGTTAGATGAATAAAATTAAGTAGGTCCTTTATTGTGTCATTTATATTATTTGTTAAATGTTTAGACATCAATATAAAACAACTATAAGTACCTCGATCAATATTTTTCAATAGTCAATTGTTTAGGAAGATCAATTAATATATCAAGTATTGGTTTCATGGATTAAATTGTATTTGCTTAAGTTCTTCTGATTTTTTCTTATGTTAATCGATACATTTGATGCTTTGTAGTTGTCCATATCAGCAAAACCATGGCCACTCTTGAATTGCTATTAGTCACCTCATCGTTTATAAGCCTTGGTAGATGATCTGCTACAAAATTCTCTGTTCCTTTCTTATCCTTGATTTCCAAATCGATTTTTTTTAGCAATGACATCCATCTAATGAATCTCGGCTTTGAATCAAGATTATTTAACAAGTATTTAATAGGTGCATTGATACACTTGCATTCAAACTGTTCCTTCGCTCAAAGTATATTTCCCTCGAAACATAAAATTTAAATTTGAGTGTAACATTTGTTTGAGTCGTTTAGAGTTGTAAAGGATTTGAAGGAAGTAAAATCAGATCTAGATGACACTCAACAAAGATTGTTGTTTGTGATTTAGGTTGTGTCAAAATATTTTTATGATTATACCTCTGCCATCAAATCTTCCATCAATTCATTCTAAAGGATTCATGATTCTCAAATCACTGCCCTAAACAACCTGGATCGTATTCATGCCAAAGGAGGAAGAGTTGCCAAAATCTCAACACTTTCTTATAAGATTACTGCTCTTCGCCCAGCAAATATTTCGCTCCCACCCAACTGAACTTCCAAAAATACCCCTGCGTTAGTTAACTAACGCAAGTGTAAAATTATGCGTTAGTTAACTAACGCAGCGTGACAGTGACTTAAGTAACGCAAGTGTAAAACTCTGTCTCACGCTAAGTATTAAGACATGCGTGAGTTAACTCACGCTAGTTTACAAATTCTAAAAGTTGCAATTTTAGCTTATATAACTCATGCTACTTGTACCATATTCTAGCATAGGGTCGAAAAGGAACAGTGACTAATTCTAGTGTGACAAGTAGCAATATAATTTTTTTAAACATCAAAATATGTGAAAGAGAAAAAATAAAAGTTGAATTAACTAATATATCACAATTAGATTGATTAATAATGTCGGTGACATTCCCCAATTCATATGCAGTCTTCTCCAATATTTTTGTATTGGTTAACCATCTTATCATTGTGATTTAACTAATTTTAGATTTAATTCAATGAATAATACAACATCTTGATGATATGGTATTCTCATCAGAGAATTTTATCAAACCAACGAAAATGGCCAAGACTATCATCCCATTTCATGGTTTCCAATTAACACATACTAAACCGAATAATATTTTCTACGAATCTTCGGACTGTCTCTTATTCGAAATTTAATTTAATAAAGTGTTAGTGACCAACAAAGCAAAGACTGCTGACTTTTGAGGAAGAAGGAAGTAGGTATGCAAATCATCATAAAGTGTGAACTTGGTAGCTGACTCGAAATTTCACATAGCTTTATTATAATAAAATAATTTGCCACACCAATGTCATTACTTTATAAAGGAGTGAAGAAAATTGAAACCATAACAATCAAATACCTTATATTTTGTTTTATCTTGCACACATTACTGAAAAAACAAAGCTTGAAACATGAACACCACAAATAATGGAGACCGATTGAAAGCTGCAGCTGAAGCAGGTGATATAGATCTCCTCTACGCAGTCATTCAAGATGATCCATACATTTTGGAGCGTATAGATTCAATACCATTTGTTGAAACTCCTTTGCATATTGCTGCATCCATGGGTCATCTCGAGTTTGCCATTGAAATTATGAATTTGAAACCTTCATTTGCTTTGAAGCTAAATCCGCAAGGATTCAGCCCCATCCATCTCGCAATTCAAAATAAACAAGAACTTATGGTGTATCACTTTGTGTGCATCAATAAAGACCTTGTTAGAGTTAAAGGAAGAGAAGGCATAATTCCTCTTCATTTTGCAAGTCAAATTGGTGATGTTCAAATGTTAGTTTACTTTCTCTATCGGTGTCCGGAATCCATTGAGTACTTGACTGTGAGGCGCGAGACTGCACTCCATATTGCTGTTAAGAATGAACAATATGAGGCCCTTCAAGTACTTGTTAGCTGGCTCAAGAAAAATACACGGAGAGGGGCTAAAAAGCTGGAAAATAAAATATTAAACAAAAGGGATAAGGCAGGCAACACCATTTTGCATATTTCAGCACTAAGTAGTGACCCACAGGTAATCTTAATCTTACTAAATAAGATATAGAATTGCTAACATGAATGATCTCTAACAATTGTTTTATTCATTAATTTCTTTGTAGTACAGGCACTTCTATTGTTGGTAAGAAGTACTGGTATAGATTTGAAGGAAAAGAATATGGAGAACAAAACCGCATTAGACATATCAAACACACCAGAGATCAAGAGTATATTATTAAGTGTTGGAGCAAAACCTAGCGCAGAAGTCACTGATTATCCCACATTTGGTCATAAAATAAGATCAAAGATCACAATTACAGGTGCAGTGTTTATTTATATAAATCGCATTAGAGGAGATATATTAGTGGAGCAACGTAACACTTGGTTGATAGTTGCGACTCTTGTTGCAACTGCCATCTATCAATCAGGACTGAGTCCCCCTGGTGGAATTTATCAGGTTAGTGCTAGTGACACTAACCATAACATCACTTCCTCCAATATTACCATTTCTACCCCAGGAAATACTGGGAAATCAGTCTTGTCAGGGTATGAATTCTTTTTGTTTTTATTTGTTAATATATATTCCTTTTCTGTATCAATTTTAGCGATATTGATTATGATACCATATGGAATATTAGACATTCTAGTGGCTTCTCCTATGGGTTGGTTCACCGCTAGTTATTTATTTTCTATGTGGAGGATATCCCCTACACATGTCAACTCTGTGATTTTATTCATCGTTTTTGGTTCATTTCTGTTATACATGGTGATTGACGTCGTTATCATAGTGTACTCAAGTTTTAAACCCAGAATTGCTAAGATATTTAATATGATAGTCAAAGCATTGTTTCAATAGGAGAAACATCAACAAAGTTTATGGTCACCGGCCGGTCATATAAATGATGGCACGACGATGATGACTACTAAGATCTCTGCGACTCAAACAACTTCCAGTCAAATTCAAAACCAATAATATCGATCTCAGCGTCGATTTGTAATTTTACTTGTCATTGTTATCTTTGTTTCTGTTCAACCTTAGCAAATAGTGATTCAATGTATTAAATATTTAATCATATATGTATTTTATTGAATGCATGTATATTCTATTAACTATTGTTTCGAAGAAAATTCATTACTAATGCCATATCGTTGGAGTACATGCCTCACATAATAGCATTATCATGTATAATTATAAGTGTATATGCTGTTGAGATATGTTGTTTATTGCATTGTTGAGATTGTGCGTTTAAATTATCGTATTATCATACTCTGCTCATTTTATTGTTATGAGTATGATGACTCACATTAGTTTGTTTATCGGTATGTTTATTTGCACATCGTTTGTACATCTACATGATGAGTTGAGTTGTCATGTGAAGATGGAATCAAAGCAAAAGCTAAATAGTTTGAGAGAAATGCTAAGTATAACTATAAGTGTATATGGTGTTGAGATATGTTGTTTAGTGCGTTGTTGATTGTGCGTTTAAATTATCGTATTATCACTATGAAGCATGAACACTTCTTGGATTAGATGTGTCCCAATGTCGAACATGTGTCGTGTCCGACACCGACACTTACAATTACACTGAATTATGTGATTTTCTCAAATTACTAGCGGTGTCGGTATGTTAGTGTCCGTGTCGTGTTCAGTGTCCGTATTCGTATTCGTGCTTCATATTGTTATGAGTATGATAACTCACATTAGTTTGTTTATCGGTATGATTATTTGTACATTTTGTACATGTAGATGATGAGTTGAGTTGTCATGTGAAAATGGAATCACAGCAAAAGCTAAATAGTTTGAGAAATGAATTTTTTTTGTTTGATATTATTAAAAAATTTAACTAGACTAATCGTTATTTTTAATATGTGTAGTTGGTTTATTCTATTTATAATTGAATCGTAATAGGGTGTTTACATGTTCGAGTAATTCGTTCAACTTGATAATTCAAACCAATCGAACTCATATTTTACCTGAATTTGTTCAAGTTCGGATCTAACATGAATCTACTTATTCACATCAAAAGTAATTTGGTTCAGGTAACAAATTTATGATTCTCAACGTGTTAACGCGCGAACTCAATTCATTTATAAAAAATGTGAATTTTTGTTAATAAACCTTAAAAAATTTATATACTGGTTTAAAGATATATATTTCAATTCAACTCAAATGATAAAGTCTTCAATGGTAGAAATTAGTGTAAACATTGAAATTTTTATGAAAAACTTATGTTATTTAATTATATATATTTTTTAAGAATTTTTTAAAATTATTTCTTATGAATTTGATGATCTAACCAACATCAACACACTCATTACTAGCAAGGCCAACCCAGCCCAGTAGCATCCTCAGCGCTAAGAGCATCCTTTTCTCTAGAGAGTAGAGAGTTTTTTGGGGCCTCAAAAACAAAAAGAAATTGAAGGAGGAAAATCGTTCTTTAGGAACGTGTTTCCTCTCAAACACCCCAAACTGACCAAAATATCTCCAACGATATTTATGTTGAGGACAAAATCCTTATTTCATGTTTTAAAGATTACAAACATTTTATATTTGTTTTTTTTAATTTGTTATCTACTAAGGAATTTTGTGAGAAATGTTTCATGAGAATGTTCTTGACTTAAGAAGAAGGTTCTTTTCTCACAAGACAAGTTAAGAACGTCCTTATCAAAGCAAATAAGCAAAATGACATAATTGGACTTTTTGGAACAAATTCAAGAAGCAAAATATTCCCTATGTCTCACCAAAAGAATATATCTTGGACATATGACATAAATTGAATGATAATCATATGATAACAATAAAGGCCTTTACATTTAAAAAGGAATTGGAAAAGCACGTACCTTAAAGAAAGAAGAAAAAATTGTTTTACAAAGAAAGAATGTTCTTGAGAACATTCTGGTGAAACTACAAATGGATAAGGATGATGTCATTCTATCACATCCAATTACAACTCAACATAGGTTGTACTACAACCTCACGTGAGCTGTCTCAAAAGGTTAAGAAAGAAGAGAATGTTCTTCAAAACATTCTTTACTTGGAATAACACATTTTTTGCAACACTTGCGCCTCAAGCAACAAAAGCAAGAGCACATGAGTTGTTTTTTACGTACAAGCCAACGACTGTATGTTCATGTACATTTCAAGTGTGCTTCAAAGACACAAGCCTCTATAAATACAAGCATACCTCAATGGTATTTGGCAAGAGCTTACACACAAGAATTCAATTCTCTCTTTCACGTGAATATTCAAAGAAATATTCATAAAGCTCTTCAACAACAAAAACAAAGCAAACTTCAATATCTTTCATCTCTTGTATTTAAGATATCTCTATAAGTTTGTATTTAAAATATCTCCAAGTTAGGATATTATTTAAAATATCTCTTTGAGATATTATTTTGAAATCTCCAAGTTGAGATACCATTTAAAATCTCTTTTGAGATTCCATATTCTACCAACACCCACCACCATACAAAAGTGTCTCCAAGTTGAGATACCATTTGAAATCTCTTTTCAGATTCCATATTCTACCAACACCCACCACCATACAAAAGTGTAACTAAGTCTGAAGTCTATTGGACTTAATAGTTTGAGATAAGGTTGTTATCAACCTTTCTTGAGTGATCAAGAAACCTGCTAAGGATAATAATACAGACTATAACGGACTGATCTGGTGTGATCAACAAATTATAGTGCTATTCAGAAGTTTCTGATAGCAGGATACTGTAGTGGATAATCTCACACGTAGTGTGGGGACTGGAAGTAGCCGGTTAGGTGAACCAGGATAAATCTCTTGTGTTCTCTCTCTTCTCTCATCTCCTAATTTTTATTTAACAATATCACTAATAACTAATTATAATAATTATCCAGAGTGCTCTAGTCCCTTAACTAAAAATTAATAAATAACATACTAACTAATATTTATCCAGAACTTTCTTGTCCCATTTATTTTATTCTTAATATCTCTAGAGTTCTCTGGTCCCTTTATCGCTTTATTTATTTCAGCAATATATCCAGAGTATTCTGGTCCTTTTAATACTTTATTTATTTCAGTTATATCCAGAACTTTCTGGTCCCTTTATCGCTTTATTTATTTCAGTAATATATCCAGAGTATTTTGTTCCTTTTATTTAAGTCATATATTCCAGAATATTCAGGTCCTTTTTATTTACTTTATTTTAAATATACAATCCAGAGTTCTCTGGTCCTTTTAGTTATTAACTAACAAATATTTTATTTGATTAACTCATACCAAGAATTTTCTTGAATATATAAACTTATTTCAAGTTTTAGGAATAATTTTAAAAAGGGTCACAATTCAAACCCTCATTTCTTGCGACATTTATTGCTACTTCAATTTATTTACCGTTCACTTCGAAAAGGTAATTAATTGTCGCTCGCTCACTAACTGTTGTTAATTACTGTTCAATACTCACATCTCATTTTCTCCTTTTTCAAGCTTATCATTTGTGGTAGGTATAATCAAAGTCAATGAAAATTAATCATGTCAGATTTTGCATATTGATATTATAGATCACATGCATCATAGTTGAGGATCATGCTCTAGTAAAAGAGAATACAAGTATGAAAATTCATTAATTTTGACCCTGATATTGAAGCCTACTTTTACCCTGGTTTCTATATACATGATTCCAAAATCTTTTGACTTGGCATCTCATTCTTTTATTGAAACTTTCATGTTAACAAAGCGACCATGTAAAATATGGAAAAAACTAACTTGTGTCCTCACGATACTTGAAGTCTGATGCACTTAAAAATCACATAATAAGTTTGAAAAAGGAGAAAATGAGATGTGGTTGAAAGGCAATTAATAACGGTGCATGAACCAACAACAATTAATTATTGTTCACTTTTAAACGAACATTAATTGTTGTTGAAGGTATTTTGATCGATTTGTAAAAACAATGTGACGCCTAATTACTTAAATTCAATTTTGTAGAAGGAAAGGAACCACAGTTTATTTAGGAAAAAAAGTAAATGAACAAATCATATGATAATAGGTCCAGTCTAACTCACCCATTTAACCGCAACACACAAAAATTAACAAAACAAACACACATATTTTGATGAAAATTACATAGAAGACACAATTTCTTGTAGACTTATACATAAAGGATGTTTTATTTATTTTTTATTTTGTCATATGCTAGTGCTCTTTGCTCATGCATATCAATATATGTTTTATTTATATATGATATGATATATATTTTTTAATGACAAATGTTAGTAGTTGGTTATTAAATTAATATTTACTCATTCATTTAAAATTGAACTAAACCTCCAACTTCTTATATCTTAACTCAAACCAATTGAGTTATCCAACACACGTTATAATACACACACTAAATGACATTATTATCCCAATATTGAATATAAGATGAATCTTTTTAAAAAATATTTTTTATTAGAGGTCAATTTTTAATATTAGAGCAGTGTCTCCAATTTGATTGAGACGATCCTGATTATTGGATTAAACTAATTTAAATTTGATGTAAAAACATAAATATTTAATCCAATCCAAATCGATGAAACTTGATTGCATTGGATAACGGATTTGGCCAAAATCGTCCCAAGGGGTGAACATAACTTATATTACCCACAAAGAGGAAATATGAGGGAGTGATGTGAAAAAGCAAACATGGTAATTTATTTAAGTGATTTACTCTTTTTCTTTTTCTTATTTTTTACCAAAAGAGATTGACTCGTTTATAAACCAAACCAATTACATCCCATAAAGAACATAACACAACAAAAAACATAACATAACATGGAAAAAGTGTTGCGAGGAAATGAGGTATTTGGTGAATCATGCAACTGGTTCAAGTCTGTTGTAGCATTAACTTTGTGTTTTGGAGCAATTCATTTCAATCTTGCTTTGATACTCTTTGCTATCTTCTTCCTTTCGCTCTCAAAAGCACTTTTGTACGTTTTCTTTCTTTTTCTTCTTCATCTTCTTCTTTTTATTTTTCTTCTCAAACACTTTTTTGATGGTGTTTCAATTTGCATGTCAGGCTTTTTGGTTTCCTCATGCTGCTTATGATTCTTCCTGTGGATAAGAACAGTTTATTGGGCAAAAAATTATCCAGGTAAATTAATTTTGGGCTTCCTTTAGCTTAATTAATTATTTTTTTGTCTCCAATTATTTCCTTTTTTAATTGTAAATTAAAAAAAAAAAGAAAAAGAATGCACAAGCTTAACATTTTCCTTTGTCTACATTTCAGATTCATATGCAAACATGTTTGCAGTTATTTCCCCATCACACTTCACTTGGAGGATGCAGAAGCTTTCCATCTTAATCAATCTTATGGTTTGTTTAACCTATAAATAAATACAATTTTCACTTACATTTTTCAAACACTTGTTTTTTTCTTTCTATCTCACTATAACTAGCATATTTGACCGGGTAGACGCCCAACATATTATAATATCCTTTGGACCCCTTAGTGTGTTTGGATCGACTTATTTGAGTTTATCTAATGACATGAATTTTGTGAGACTGTTTATGAGAACGGATAAAAATAGCTATTACAAACAAATTTGGCTTATTTTCATAAGTTCTCCAATATAGCTTATAAAAACATCTTATAACATGCAATTTAAATTTATTTTATCTTTTTCTATAAAAATAGTTTATGTAAGCTTATGTATAAGCGCTTATCATGATTAATGTTTGTGCCATAAGTTACAAATAAGTTGTTTATCTAAACATGCCCTAATTCTTGAATCGGTGGTAAAACATCCGTTTTTTATTGGAAAATTGCTCTTCTCCCATATAAAATTGATCACTCCCATAAAACTGACCGAAATACCCCAAACATGAATTAACTCACGTCTGGTATCACCAACATGAGTTAACTCACGTTTGGTATCACCAACGTGAGTTAACTCACGCCGGATATCAGCGTGAGTAAACGCAGGCCGAACCTCAACGTGAGTTAATTCAAGTTGGGTTGCATTTCTCCCAAAAAAACTAAGTGCAAAGCTCTATAGGTTGAGAATGTGTAACTAAAGTTGTTTAGGGTTATTTGTGGTATTGCTTTATATATGAGTTAAAGTATCACCTCATGTATTCTTTTATCAATTTTTTGTTTGCTTATATATATATATATATATATATATATATATATAGATCTGATTTTTCCAACTATACATAATTCACAAAACTCTTATGTAGAAATTATAGCAACATATTTTGGCAAGTTATATTCCCATTTTCAATAATTGAAGAATACCTTTTTGATCAGAGAGCAGCTTTGCACTTGGGTGTGGTGGTATTTAATCATTCTTTTTACTGTTTACATGTCATGGTTTGCACTATCTTTTATAAACATTTATCGTCACCAACCACTGCATTATAGTTCAATGAAGTGCAAAGATGATCAGGGATCAATGAAGTGGAAGACATGTAACCCAACGTGAATTAAATGGTCAGGGATCAATGAAGTTGGAGACATGCAACCCAACGTGGTTAACTCACGTTGGGGTTCGGCGTGCATTAACTCACACAGATATTCAGCGTAAGCGTGAGATAACTCATGTTGGTTAGATCGAACTGAATTAATTCATATTGGAGGTATTTTAGTCGGTTTGTATGAAAGTGAACAATTTTGTATGAGAGAAGAACAATTTTCTTTTAATTTTTATATTGAGTTGGACATTCTCCCAAATAAACAACTTCGGCATTCAAACTAAGATTTGTTTTTGGAGAGTCATGTTATCAACTCTCCTAATACCATGTTGGTGTTTTCCATACAAATTTTTCTTCTCGCCAATTCTTATTTTTTTTTTAAGAAGCTAAATTCTTCTTTATTTTTACAAGAGACGCTTCTTTTATTACTTATTTGATTATGCATTTTGGAGGATATAAAGAGTGTGATTATAACCGTTAATAAAAAAATGAAACGGTTAAAATTTCATAAATAACTTCATTGTTTATTACGATGTTTGTGCATTACTATGTTTTTTTATACTAACCCATCATAATTTAGATCTTTAACCCATTAGAGTAGACTAATCAAATATCCCCAATTCCATAGTTTATTTAAACTATTTGGGTTCCTCTATGATGCCTGATTTTTTCATATGAGTTTGACCACCTAAACCTCTCAAGTGAAATAATTCAAGATTTACTCATATTTTTTCAAAAGAGACATTTTTCACAAAGTCATGAGTATAACCAACAATTATGTACTTGATAAATATTTGGTAATTTCTATACCAACCAAATTTAAGTAGAACAAAATGAGTAGTGAAATTATTGTACTTTCTGATTTTGTTGGTAAAACAGGGCTAGTACAAGGAAGGTTGGTTGAAATCAACATCATCATTGCCATTTCAACCATTTGAATCCTCCACAAGGATTATACCATTTTTAACTTTTACAAGAATTTGTGAAGTGGCGTGGAGGGGACAAAAAAGAAATCACTTTATACAATAGGAGTATAATTTTATGGGAACTTCTACGGTACATCCGCAAATTATGGTGTACCGGTACTCCTACTTCAAAAAATCTTTAAATTAACTATTAATTTTATGAAATAAAGAACTATTTGTTGATTTTTATATTTTAGAAAATGTCATTCATAAGAAAAAACATTATTTCGTTGTTTATAAAAATCATACTAATTTTTTTTACATTTTATTCTAAAAAATAATCAAAATTCTCTATCATGAGTACTAAAAATTCAGAAAAATTAAATTTTATTTCGTCGACGTTTTTTGGTAAATAAGATTTAATTATTATAATTATAGGTGATAGAAAACAATTTTTCTCTTAAAAAAATAACACATTTAACTATTAATTTAGTGATTTGGTGTACCAATACACTCAAAAATTTTGGTGTACCATAGAATTTGCCTAATTTTATTCAATTTCTTTTTTGGTACAAAAAAGGCAAAAGCCAACAACTTTATTCAATTTACTATTAACATTCTCCGCAAAATTTTCAACATGTTCTCATAAAGTTTCCTTTCTTACTTTCTCATTAAATTGTAACAGAAAGAAATTCTGACCAATTAATTAATTAATGTAAGCTAGACTCATAAACCGGGTTATTAGTTTTTGGAACACTCACCTAGCCTAAAGTTTTGTTGAGTATAACCAAGTTGCTTGGGCTCAACTAGTAAGGAGCTCCTTCCAAGTACGTGTCTGAGGAATACCGGGTTCGATTCTTAGAGGGAACAACGCTTGATCAGTGTGCATGCCTCTATGCATGAGCCGGACTAGTCACCCACTATTGGTGGGTCGGAAACCGATGCGAAAGAAAAAAAAAGTTTTGTTGAGTATGAAATTCAATATTCAATATTTAATGACATAACATTTTTCTATAATTAATCATATATATGTAATTAATCATTTAATCACATATCATTTTTCTATAATTAACCATTTGTTATAGCTCGTGTTCTAATATTCATCTAGTTTATATCTTTTTGTTATTAAACCTTTTTTTATTAATCATTGATAGAAATAACACCATATCATTTATGCAGTTTTTTGCTATGAGCCACATTCAGTTTTCCCATTTGGAATCTTTGCACTTCATGACAACGTAGACTTCATGCCTATTCCAAAAATAAGATTTCTTGTTAGCAGTGTAGTAAGACTTTTACTTTCTTCTCTTATTTTTTTTACTAAAAGTAAAAGTTTTATTTTCTTCTGACTCTTTCATCAATGAAATTTAACATTAAGAATTTAATTTTAATTGATCTCTTTGGCATTTTATGGACAGGCTTTCTACATACCATGTTTAAGACAAATATGGACATGGTTAGGTTTTTCATCTGTGACAGAGAAAAATTTAATTTCCTTGTTGGTAGCTGGTGATAGTTGCATTATAGTACCTGGTGGAATGAGAGAAACACTTTTTATGGAACATGGTTGTGAGGTACATTACTTATCAAATGCATCTTTGACATTGTCTACAAAGTTTCAATTGAAAAATGGATAAAAATAATTGTATATATTGGACATGTAAATTCTTATTCATGCAATTCACACCATTGATTTTGCTCCTAATAAGAAATATATACAATGTGTATAGAATGTATATCTTAAAGAAAGAAAAGGATTTGTTCGAATAGCAATGGAGATGGGTCACCCCCTTGTTCCAGTTTTCTGCTTTGGTCAGGTATATATGTTTATTCTCGTCCTATGATCCTTATTTTTGTCATTACATTGGTTTTAAATTTTTCGTTGGTTTTCTTCATTAAAGATAATTTTCTTTTAGACACTGTCGGATACTATGTGGATACCTCTCTCAGATAGAATTTGAAATTTGATTCGTTATTTTGTGAAAGTCTAAATCCTTTTGCTAAATTCAAAATATGAATAAATATTATTCGGTTATTTATACAATATACTTTTAACATTACGTGACTCCAAATATCGGCATTCAATAACAATATTTAAATTTGAAGTATCTATATATATAGTGGTAACGTTTAAAGTAACGGATGTTCTCATATGATCCACGATATACCAATATTTGAAACTCGTTTGAAATTCTAATAACAATTGATGATGCTCAAGTAGAAACCTATGGTTTTGTAGCATTACTTGTCATCACGTCTGATATGATGACTAGATCGATGCTAATTTAACAAAGACAAATAAAATTATTGTCTCAAAACACAGTTTATATTCTTTTTTCCCTCCTGTTTTGTATAAGTGCTCGGACGATCCGGAACTTTTACTTAAATATCCTTTGTTGATGGTTTGAGCGACTTTCCAGTATTGATCGATCTATCATAGACCACATGAAACACTCTTTTACCCCCAACAAATATATCCTGTATATTAGATATTTCTGACTTGCATTTTTTTTATTTTCCTTTGGGTCATAGACAGATATATATAAGTGGTGGAAAGCTTCTGGTAAGTTAATTCAAAATCTTGCAAGGTCTATGAAGATCTTTCCATTAATATTCTGGGGAAAATTCGGGTGAGTCAGATTGCTTCATTCTCATGCTCTCCATCTCTTTACTTTTGTTTTCACAGGCCAATTGTTCTCTTCGAAAGAAATCCATGCCTAAATTGAATGACATATGTTGATTCCTATCGTATAGAGTGATTTCTTTTTAGCAATGATCTAGGCATTCTTTATTGAAAATTTCATTTGATATAGAGAAATAATTTATTGATATATCGACCCAAACTCTTAGGGGATGTCAATCTAAGACTTCTAACTCACAATATTCTTTTTTTGAGCGAACTCACTTAACATATAACAATCTTTCCTTTAAGTGTAAATCTATCCATTAATCTCGACATGCTTCCCATCAGGGAGAAGCTTTTTTCATCCACATACATTTTCACATGCCGTCTAACCACCATTGTCAAGAAGGATTTTTGACATAAGGAGTCGGTCCATTTAATATTCATGTTCTCATACCACCTTTTGGTCATGAGGATAGCCCGAAGATCACCACATTAGACCAAGAGCAATTATACAATGAGAATTTGATATTACATCTTAACGCATAACACATAACCTTTAGACTTTATATTTAGGGATCATCTCACTTATATGTTGATCAATATTTATTTTTCCATTTAATTTAGTGTAAGACTTTAATTCACACTTATATGTTTTGTATAACAAAAAATAAAAATACTGATGATATCTATTCTCCTCTTATAGATCTCCTGTACCATTCAAGAATCCATTGTATGTGGTGGTGGGTAGACCAATTCAGGTTGAGAAAATTTCAGAACCAACATCAGAGCAGGTATGCACTTATAGTGACCCAATTATTTCCATCCCAAAATCACTTTAGAAGTACACATTTAAAAATCCCAATTTTTATGTCATTCAAAAGTATATACTCCTTGGTTAAAAAGCATATTATTTATCCTTTTTTACTTTGGTTTTAGGTTGCCAAAGTACATCGTGAGTTTGTTGAAGCACTTCAAGATCTTTTTGAACGACACAAGACTCAAGCTGGATGTACAAACCTTGAGTTGAAAATTGTTTGAAAATACCATGATTTCATCCCATATATATTAAGTTGGTTGATGTATTTATTTAGTACTCTTTATTTCTTTCAATTTGCTTGTGATTCACACCTTATTATTATTGATGGATGCTTATAAAATATTTAATGTATTCTAATATGATAGAAATACATCACTTTTATATCATACTTCTCATTAGTCTCAAGTTTATCCACTAACAAATTAAATTGCTCAATAATCACTTGATTTCACTTAACTCATCTTTTTAACTTACTTGCTAACTCTTAAAGGCAGCCTTCCTAACTTATCCTACTAGTATCTATTAGTTTGACTTAGGTTGCTTAACCGTACCTTTATATTTAGGATTATCCCTCGTTATTGATCCAATTCGTTTATCAATAATCATCTTATATTTTTACTTCCACATCTAGTTATTCTTGATACTTACTTATCAATGATCATTACATAATCTCAAGTTAGACGTACTAGTCACTTAGAATTTCTCTCAAAATATAACTTGATTTACAAGTTACCATTAACCTATAATCCAAGGGAAACTATATGATCATAATCTATGTGAACCTAGGGTTAGAGTTTCAAAAATCACAATCTGATACTAAGGTACTGTTTGGCCAGACTTTTTTACGGTCTAAAAGCTCCTTTAAAACAAATTGAAAATAAAGCCATTTAAGAAAGAAGCTAAAACTGTTTGGTTTCGTTATTTTTTTTAGTTTTAAAGTTATTTTTAAGTTAAAAGTTGTTGGGCAAAATATTGTACAAAACTTACTTCTCGAAAATTTATTTCACAGGCACCTCTCTTCAAATCACGCTGGGAACTTTTTTTTTTTTTTAATATTTATATTTCAATATGTTTTTTTCTTCCATTTAATTTTTTTTTGAACCGGTCCATTTAATTTTTTTTTGAAGGAGGGTCCATTTAATTTTATTATCTATTTTTGAAGTAATTTATTATCGTTTTATCACTTATATATTTAATTTCAATATTGTTTAATTATCACAACCTAGCAAATATTTTTATTCACGTTGTCATTGAAGACACCAAATATTTTTATTCCCTTTCTTCAACCTCCAAAATATACACACACATATTAGAGATTAGAGTAATACTTTATGTCCGTCTGTCTGTTTTCTTTGTTACGCTAATGCATATAATTTTTTTAGTGTTGTGTAATATGTATAATTATTTTTATAAAATTTTGATTTTAATTAAAAGTACAAGTATAGATGCCTAAAAAACATTTCATTAATTTATTTTTTTTGCACATTTATATTGTAACAAACTATGCATATCTTTTTTCTTATTAAAAAAACTAAACATATCTTTTTCAATGACACCAACAATGTAACAAATATAATATCATATAATATGAATTCTTATCTTTTTGAATGATACCAAAAATATGGTATTTTTATAACAAAATTTACTATAGAGTATAATTGAAAAAGAAAAAAATCAACTATTCTCTTTATACATACACACACCATATACATATTACAGATATATTCTTCAGGTCCACAATTCTTTCATTGAGACGAACATATTATGCAACACTAAAAAAAAATTATACGCATTAACGTAACAAAAAAATAGACAGACGAACATAAAATATTATTTTAAACTCTAATGTGTGTGTATATTTGCGAGGTTGAAGAAAGGGAATAAAAATATTTGGTGTCATTCAATGACGGCATGAATAAAAATATTAGCGAAGTTGTGATAATTAAACGATATTGAAATTAAATATATAAATGATAAAAAGATAATATAATTCCTTCAAAAAAAAAAGATGATAAAATTAAATGAACCCTCCTTCAAAAAAATAATTAAATGGATCGGTTCAAAAAAAAAATTAAATGGAAGAAAAAAGCATATTGAAATATAAATATTAAAAAAAAAAAAAGGTTTCCAGCGTGGGTGTAATAGAGGTGCTTGTGAAATAAATTGTCGAGAAATAGTTTTTTAAAGTAGCATTCAACAACTTTTGGCTAAAGCTCATTCCATTCAATTTTATGCATTCTAAAAAGTATTTTTTTAATAATTAATTTAATTGATATTGTGTTTAGCCTAAATTTTTCTTAAAAACATAGAAAAACTGGAAAAAAAAAGCCGGGTCAAACGATAACCACCAACGATAGACGGTGGTACCGTCTACACGTAGTGAGACACTACGACTTTATCCTACCCTAGTGAGGGAAAAACATGACTGGTTCAACAACCAGGAAGCTGCTATGATCTGCATGTAGCCAGACACTACGACCTTAGCAGCTGTAGGGGTTAAGGTTGCTCAAAATTTCACCTTTTTCTTTGATCACGTGTGATCCAAATCAAAGCACAGTCCATTTCCAGCAGCACGTCGTGAGATTAGAAAGGAATTAGCCATGTGCAGCCTCGACATCACTTGCGTTGCGAACTACAAGTTGTGCATCGCAAGTTCTGAAGAAAATGATAAGTTGAATAGATGTAGGTCCTTCACGCCAAGACCTCTTGTTTCTTTGGGACCTTTGTTATTTTTTTTTGATAAAAAATATAATAAAATAATAATTTTGATCCAAAATATAACACACAATTTATTAAAATTTAATATTACGTAATGATAATGATCAATTATGGTTGAAATAAATGAAATAGTAAAAAAATAAATTAAACTTATTAAAAATAAGTATTAAAATGTATGTATGCGGTTCAAATTAGGTTTTCACAAAAGAACATTCAAACACATCAAATAATATTCGATCTTATGTGATTTTTAAGTTTTTTAGATTGGTTTATGATTTTAATATTTGGATATTTTGGTTTGGATTTCAACATTTGACACTCTATTTTTCCATTGGTGCTCCGGTGGTACTCTGATTAATGTCTTCTTTTTTTTTTATTTTTATAGTTACTATCATATAGGAACGTTAATTGTATATTTATTTTATCGCATATGTTTATAATCAATTTTGACAAATAAGTTTAAACTTTATGTAATGTGTGTTTTGTAATGGACTTATTCCTATTTTAATGGGACTAGACTGATTTTGTTTAATTAAATATTTAAATAATATTTTAAAAAATAAAATAAAATTGTAAATACAAAAGTTTAAATAAAGGATATAATTGAAAAACTCCTCTATTCTATTTACATATTTTTATAGATTAATTTTGATCATACTTTTGGAAGGTACCCACCACAAACTGATTTAACCCACTTAGGCACTTACTAAGTGAACAAAACAAAACATGGAAATAGTGTTGCGAGGAAACGTAGAATCATGTAGTAACTGTTTCAAGTCTGATGTAGGCCAAATATTATCCACCTATTTAATTTTGGGTTTCCTTCCCTATAGCTTCATTATTTCATTATTTAGTTCAAATTTTTTAATAAAATTCACAAGCTTAGTATTTTCCTTTCTCTATATTTCAGATTCATATGTTTGCGCTTATTTCCATCTTAATCGACTTTATGGTTTGTATTGAC